>Ga0209986_10001495_pt1 | contig 22348 bp, 13 predicted proteins | sample BlataG_FD_183168 | JGI IMG/M metagenome (GOLD analysis project Ga0209986, IMG submission 183168) | Deep subsurface microbial communities from Black Sea to uncover new lineages of life (NeLLi) - Black_00105 metaG (SPAdes) (version 2) | ecosystem: Environmental > Aquatic > Marine > Oceanic >... | reverse complement strand
TACAACGGCTGGGTGGACAATAATAACTTCGGGGTTCGAACAAGAATAGAACTTGTGAACCATCTGGTAAATCCTCCACCGTACGCATCGCAGCATAGTGCCAGCCCAGATGATGGTAGAGATAATCCTCTTCCGAAAGCGTTCCAGTCAAAACCGGGAGCACCCGATCTCGCATTAATTCACTCGCAGTCATGAAAGCACTTAACGCCAATACCAGCACGATAAATGCACCCAAAATACGATGTACTGCAAAATATTTTCCCTTGAGCGAATGCAATGAATTGAATGCGAGAGCCGACAATACTGCCAGAGGAGGCAATGCTGGGAAGAGAAAACGAGGTTGGATCATCAACCTTGATACAGCCGCGCCATAGATCCAGAATATGTAGAGAAATAAAACAAACAGAACCGCATCCTTCAGCCAGGCACGATGTGGCCGCCGCTTCCACTGATAGGCGATCAGCGGAAATAAAACTAAGAACAACGGCCCGAAAGTTGCATGCCAAGTGGCTGCGCCTTCTGTACCGACAATTGTCATGATAAAGGGCGCGGTAACAAGCTTCCAAGGATCCGAGTAAAGCAAGCCAGTACCAGGCTGGCTGTACCAAGCAGCGCGGATGGCATCCCAGCCCATCCCACTGAAGAAGAAGGGATAGGTTGGATTATCAGCCAGGATGGCGTTCTTCACTAGCCAGGGAACGCTCAGGACAACCGCCGGCAAGCCAAAGACGATTACATTTCGAAATGCTCGTCGCGGTTGGGCAATTATGACCAAGAATGACAATCCCAAGCCAATTACCACACCAGTGTATTTGGTGCCGAAGGCAAGCCCGGCCATAGCACCAGCGATCACTAGATTGCATGGTCTTGGAGAATCTCGCCAACGACGTAGAGCAGCAAAGCCGGCCGCAGCGTAGAAAATCGTCGCGGCATCGATATAGGCTTTACCCATCAGGCTCGGAAATGTGGTTGCACTTAGAAGCAATGCGCATGAAAGCCATCCAGTACGCCGATCCGCTAACTCTGTACCCCATTGCCAGACCATAAACAGTGTAAAAAGGCCAAAGGACCAGTGGAGGGCGCCTGCAGCCCTGGGCGAACCCAGCAGTATCGCCCATGTATAAAGCATCTCAACCGCCTGTGGATAACCTGTCTCGGGAAGCCCCGGGTCAACAACAAGCCGGCTCAATGCAATGTTTTCCTTCGGTCCGGTGAGGTGATAGAGCAACGAATCCCAAGCAATGGGAGGAGATAAAGATTTAAAGAGTGCAATGGCGATCATGAAGAACACAAAAGCGGCCAGCCACACTTCAGCCCGTGAACGTGGGAAAATGCTTTTAATTTCTCGGATTAAGCTTAGCGTCCATTCGATGGCGGACGAACCAGCAAGCACCCCAACCACAATCAACATTCCCCACCCCACTGCCGGCTTTAGTCCGCTCAACAACCCCAAAACGAGCCAGACCATTCCCAGGATTCCCAAACCCAAGCCGACCTCTAACATCAACCACTCACAAGGGGGCAATTGGCTTGCACTCGCCCAACGCCTTATTAACCGCCGCCCGGTTCCAGCACCTAGCAGCACAATCGTTCCAGCTAAAACCGCCGCCCATATTGTTTTTCCAAAAGCTAACACCTGCTCAACGCTTACAGGCTTGTGGAAAATATAGTATGTCAAGATCAGGGCAAAAGCCCAGACCAAGACAAACCCAGACAATATGTTTTTTCGCAAGTTCATAGGCAATCTCTTCAAGGAAGAGCTATCACCTTCTATTAATAGTCGCTAGGGAGAGAATTTACCGCGCCGGCAAAGTAACTCGGAACGAAACACCTCAAATAATTTCTTGCAGGACACCTCCATTACTTCCATAACTTGGGTGGAAATCGTGGGACACTGACCGTCCACCATCGGGACCACAACAAGCCTAACAGGGATACGAATGGTAGAGGTAGATACATGATCGCACTTTCGGTGTTCCCCTCCACTGTCGATAGGAAAAGCCCCCACAAACCAATCAGCATGACGAATAAAGCCAGCCATATAAAGATTGCCCCCCGACGGCTCCAACGCCCGTACCATATCCCAAAAACCATGCAAAGAACAGGCAATAGCACTACATAATTTGTAGTTGCGGTACGAAATGCGACTAGATTTGTGATTACGATCGTAAGGGCTGCTGTCCATTGAAACCAGCGATCCTCCTTACCCATGGCTAATACCCACTCCCAAACCAAGTACAGCAGGGTTAGGGCTGTCAGCCCGTAAGTGATACCTTTTGAGGCGCTTGGAACCAGCCCAGCGAGTATGGATATTGGTGGTCCAAGCTCGGTGTATTTCGGGTATTCGAGCAATTGACGGACCCAGAGCAAAGGCCAATTAGATATTAGGGCTAGAGAAATGCCTACCAAGACCACCATCGACCCAATCGTCCAAGAGATAAGCTCCCACCGCCTGGATCGTGCAGCCCAGAGCAGGATAAAGGGGATCAGGAGAAACGACATCTGTGGCTTGGCAATAGAGAGCGTCAGAAGAATCCCTGCCACGCTATCCATACGTCTCTGTATGGCTAGCAAGGCGCCTGCCATTAATAGAGCTTCGATGACCGCGAACTGACCAACAACTACAGAACGAAAGCCGTGATACCATACGACTGAAAAGACCATTAAAAAACCCAAGAGTTTATTTGATGGCTTCCAGCGCGCCAATTGCACCCCTATCAAGGCCAGTAACGGAAGACTGATCTCTAAGAGAGTCATCCACAGAGTTCGTGCGATGGGATATGTAAGTAGACCAAAGGGTGCGAAGAAGATCATCGCTGGCAAAGGGTAGACGAAGTGCGCGATGTCCTCTCCCTCGGTCGGATTGGCTGGTCGACCGTAGATCATCTCCTGAGCAGCTAGGCTCACCTGGGGATCGTATGGATTGATCCCCTTAACGACCCAGTAATGTGCTCCGACCCAACGCGCGAGAAAGTCGTTCCCACCTGGCGCCTGCAAAATAAATCGGTAGTTGGCGATACCGAGGCCGATGATCATAGCCAAAATAAAGAGCACCAATAACACCCGTAACCAGTTGGGGTTGTTGATAATCAACGCACACCTCGCAGATGCTCTTCACCCTGCCGAGAGAGGGCAACCCGACCGAACGCGACCGCCAATAGGACTAGGAGCATTGTCCTTATGACAATCGGCAGCCATAGAAGATCGAAACGACCACGAGAGAGCAGGATCGGCCATTCCAGAAGTGAAACCAAAGCCAGGCTGATGCAAAAACCTCCTGCTAAGCTAAGAGGAAGTGAAAGGAGAATTAGCGGAATCAGGTAAGCAAGCCATTGTGGGCTCCAACCGCGCGACCAGAGCAAAACTAAGCACCATGTGAAGGCCAGTAACCGAACCGCTTGTTGATCACCATCCCTACCAACTTTGAGAAAAAACCAGAGCCCAATGGCCGCGAATCCAAATGTTGGGATCCAGTGAGGGATGAGTGCCGGTTGCCCTCTTGGGCGAATTGCCTGTGCTGCATCTAGGTGCTCTTCGATGGGCCCAAAGCTACCCGTACCAGAATTTCCATCTAGAAGCGCCCACATCGTCTCCCAAGAGCCCTTAGCGGCTTGGGAGCCAATAGAAGCCATAGCCATCTTTGGGTTACTAATGATGAATGGTATCCAGCCTAACAGTGCGATCGCGATCATTACCACAGTCGTTTTCAAAGCGTGATTCATTGATTTATTTCTCCACGCGACAACAAGCGTGAGCACCGGCACCAATTTGGTTAAGAAGCCCAAGCCAGCGAACAACCCAGCTAGATTTGGACGATCAACTAGAATTAGATCAAGAGCCAGAAGCATAAAGAAAATCGCCAAAGGCTCAAAGGTCCACCACCCAAATGCAGGGATTACCAAGAAACCCATATAAGCCCAGGTCACTCTCTCGGGCCATGTAGCATGTAGAGTCCGATTCGCCAACCGGTTGAAGAGCAAAAGATTGCCGAGATCGAAAAACAACATCAATATCGCCAATAAATATGCATATACATGTTCCACGCTTCCTGCAAGCTGGTACAAGACCAATGATAAACAGGGGAATAGCGGAGGAAACTCAACCCAGTGCCCAATGTACGGCAACCCGCCACCCTCATCTACTGCTAACCTCGCCAAGTCATAAAAGTGGGGATAATCGCCATAACCCATCAATCCTTCTACCGGTAAAGCCAGCACTGTCATCAGACGCACCGCCAGCAGAACAACCAATGGTGCTACCGATTTATTATCAAGCCATATGTCTTTCAACGATATCTCTTTCCTTTGCTGGTTCCGCGTCATAACAAAAATCCCGGTAATATAAACGTCATCAAAAGAGAAGGTCCCCAGAGCCCGGCAGCATAATATAGGGCTCGTGGTCGTACAGTCGCCAACCATAAAACAATGGCGATCATACTCCCCACACCCAGTCGAAGCACTGCTAGAGGATCTACCCACGTCATGGCGGGAAGCGTGGCGACGACACCCACGTTAGCTATAACTAGAAGCGCATCTTTAGCTGACTTGTTTAACGGCTTCTTTAAAATCTGCCATAAAGCCGCGATACCGGCAATTATTGCTGGACCCACGCTCCACATTAATACCATCACCAGCGATTCCAAGCCTTCTAAGTGAACGATGCCGGCGAAGGGAATAGGAATCGGTCTCGCCAGCTGGTACGAGAACGGTGAAACCCCTTGCCAAGCGGCGACTACACCTGCCCATATAAAGTAAGGTGTCAAGCTACCGAGGAGAATCGTCAGCGCTTCAGGCCAACGTCGTTTTAACGCCTCCCAAACCACCAGAGCTAGTGGAAAAGCAAGAGCAACCTCCTTTGTCAAGCCAGCCAGGGCGAAGGTGACCACCGCCATAGCCAGGTTTCCACGCTCGTAGATCCAGAGTCCGGTCAGCGCCAAGCAATATGCCAATGGTTCGTTGAGATCCAATCGGACACCAGCGAGATAGTTAAAAGAAAACACTACCGCCAATGCCACCCACGATCTCCCCCCTCGAGCCAGGATACGATCAGCGAGCAGACCAGCCGTCACCGCCGCAGCAATAAGATTGACAATTAGCAGACTCCAGGGGATTAAATTATGTCGACCCAAAGCTAAAATGTAAGCCAACAGAGGATAGACGATTCGCATATAACGATAAGAAGGGCGATCCAGATTGGCTGCCGCATTAACTGGGTCAAGCGCAATGGCATACGCTTGCTGCCCATCGTAACCGACGCCCCAATTCTGATCTGGAGGCACATCCTGTGGTCGGTCCAAGACAAAAGCCATCGGGTCCCAGTCATGAGTCGCAAGGACACCCAGAGCGAAGATTGTCATCAGCACTATGGTCCCCAGAGCAATCCACCATGGCCTGATCATGGTCCAGTCCTATTGGCAAGCACAACCGCCTGCTCATCGCCGTATAGTTTCTCCCAACCAGAATCCTGCAATACTCTAGCAAGTGGTGCGTATGGCTCTAACAGCGCTAATTGGATATCCCATCGAATAATTACTTGCTCCCAACCAGGTTCTGCTCGCCAGGCCATAAGATATTCTCTCAGAATCTCATCGCCAAACAGGTCGGTACGACCGTCGACGAAACTCATGTACTCCGGGAACAACGACCATAGGACATATCCCCCCCAATTGTAAGAGTTGAAAAGGGGACCTGCAGGTTGCTGTATACTGATCTTCTTCACGGCTTCTACCGGTACGCTTGCTTCAATCGCCTCTAGATTGACCTCGGAGCTAAGAGGCCCGGCGACCTTTATCAATGCAGCCAAGGTCATGAGAAAGAATAGAACCACATTCAGCCCACGTGCAAATCGTTCAGGCACTTGAGGGCCTACCACTCTATCGTGCAGGTGAGGTTCGAGGATCGCGTAGCTGTGCCTGGCCAGAACCGGTGCAGCCACTAATGCAAAAAGGGCGATGTTCCGTGCTGCCAGGAAGCTCATATATGAAAAACTGGTCACCATCAGAAGTTCAACCGCGTGGACTCTTCGTCGGGAAAGACTCAAACTAACCATGATCAGCAACAGCATCCATAAAAAGGGTTGGACCTCTGACCGGTGGAAATTGGGTGATTGCCATTCTTGGATGAGATCTTGCAAGACACCGACCGAGACCGTCTTGAAAGGATAGAGCAACATTTGAGGACCGTGAGGGTTTAGCGAAACCGCCGCAACGCAAGCAAATCCCACTGCAATTAACGTAAGAATCCTCGATCGATTACGATGCCATTCTTTGCTAGGTTTATTCTTACCCAGAACCGTAGTAAGAAGAACTTCGATCGCCTCTCCTGCTAGGTAAATTCCGATCAGAATTAAACCAATGACAAAGCCACCATGTAAATTAATCCATAATGCCATCAGCGGAGGAAGGAGCCACAACCAAGACAGGTTCTTCTCCCTTGTTCGTGCTAGCAAACAAAGGAATATCCCAGTCAGAGCGAAGCTGAAAATATGAGGTCTCGCCGACCAATATACACCCGAGACTGTCGTCGCCAAGATCAGAACGAAGGCCCGCAATAAAGGAGGTGCATCAAGTTGCGACCAAATGAATATAAAAGCTATAACAACCATTAAGGAGGTCAAGAGATTTAAGCCTATGATGCCGAACACGCGATAAACTACATAAAGAATGACTTGAGCCAACCAACCCGGGTACACCCAAGGTTCACCCTGTCGGGTCAAAGAAAACGGATCCGTGCGCAGAATCTGACCTTGCTCCGTCATCCATGCCCCGGCACGTAAATGCCACCAGGTATCTGTATCTACCGACACCCGCACAGCCATGGTGAACACAGCCAGGAATGTCAATCCCACTACCAGCCGACGAAAACTCACCTAGTATGTCCTCCAGAAGCCCTCATCCAACTACTTTCTGATGATTTAACTGGCCAGACTCCGTACCATCAGGTAAGAGTCTCTTGACTGTTCGCTAAGACTACTCTCACTTGCACACAAGCTTTGATAGAACCATTTGCTCATCCTCATAGCAATCCTGCATACACGCGGGAGCGAAGACCTGCCAGTAGTAATCGTAGGCTTGTCGATGACGCTCTGTATTATCATGTTGGATCATCCATTCCGCATCCCCACGACCGAGAAGGATATGGGTTACACCCATTGCTTGCAACTTGGAAACGAGCTCCACTAGATCATCAGAATTATGTACTAAGCGCGTCCAGCGTGATTGATCGGCATCAGGGATGCAACGTCCATCACAGTAATAAGCCTGCCCGTCCCACAGCAATAATACGGTGGAGTCTGGGGGAAGGTGATTCCGAATGTAACGTAACGCTGGGTAATCATAGACCACTCGGGATAGAAATGCATCCTTTGACTCGGAGCCAAACACTACCGAAACAAAGCGCAGTCGAATGGCGATCCCGGCGTTGACTACTAGTGTAACCACAACCGCGGTTAGAACCGTACCTTTAATCAACCACTGTACCCACCTCGACTGTTTCAAACGGTTGTTAACATTCATTAATACATAGGCGGCCAGTAGGCTGAACCCAGGTAGCAAAGGTAGCAAAAAGCGAATTTGCTGCGACCCCTGAGTCCACATAACGAAAGCCAATACATTCGTTCCGGCGACCAAGTCCATACTCCTTCGCCTGCGAGACCAAGGATAAAGCAAACCCAGCAAGAAGAAGACACTCATCACTTCAATACCCAACGTCCCAAAGCGACCTAGATGCAGATAAAGATTAAAAGGAAGGGCAAGGTCGTCGAGGAGCGTATTGCCAATGGCGTAACTCCTTAGATAGGACATTAGCAAATAAGATCAAACCGAGTAGAGATAGAGAGAAGAATGCTTCTAAAAGAGCAACCAGACTGACACTTTCTGGAGAATGCTCTAGTGACAGCCAGCGAATGATAGCGAGGATTACGGCGAAGGATAAAAACGCAATGACTTGTGTGAGACGTTTCAAGGGGATTCCATCCACTAGAATGATTCGATATCCACTGGGCAGACGAGTGTGGAGATATAGTCAATATCTCAGATATCCCCCACCCACGCTACCAAAATATACACAATCATCAGCTCATCGCAATACCCGTAAGGATAGGGGCTCTCCCAGGTTTCCGGGTTAAGATAACCAGAAGCTTTATGGCGTTGTCACCCCCAGACCAATCTCTTTCGGTAAAACTACCCTGGAAAGCTGGTAGAAAATTTTATAGTCTCCAATACACGCTTCCTCCCAGGTCATCCCCAGGGCAGTAAAAGACGACCTTAAGTAATCTTCGAGGGCAGGGTGGTCAGTGGTGATATAGGCAACCTGATCACCCTCAGCCACCATTCTGTCGTATGGCGCGTATCGATCATCTCGGCTGGTATAGCGGAAGTCTTGATGATAGGGTAACCGGGGAATAAAAATCAACTCTTCATGAGAAAGAAACGCCAAGGGGTAAGATACCCAGTAATTAGTATAGCCCCGTCGCTCGCCGTTGCGCTCAAGGAATTCGATCAGCGCTTGATCATATTTATGATCGATTTGGGTAATTGGATTGAATTGTGTGGTAAATCCAGGCGGGTTGCGAAAAGCGGATTCTGTGATCCCCCACAAGTTAAATCCTAACACACAGAGTAGAATAGCCAACGGTATAACCGTTTTCATTCTGCGCTTCAGCCCCCATAGGAAATCAGCCGCAAATAGCGCCAAAGGCACTGCCAGGGGGAGAAAATAACGACCAGAAGGGTCAGCTCCAAAGGGTGTGAGCATAAATCCGACGATCAGAATAATGGATACTCCGATCAACATCCATCGTCCCGCTTTTTCCGGCTCAGGTTGACGCAGTTGGAGTATTACATTCGATATCACGATCAACCAAAATACAAGCACTATTGGGAGGAGAGGGAGTGCCAGCCAACGCACTTCCCAAGGTGGGCGTAAACCTATGCTGACCGTACTCCCGAAAACAAACAAACTGATCATCCTTGAACCGATCACCTCCAGAGTGCTCCCGGTTGAAATCCCAGCTATGGCAGAACCTGAGAGTTCCTGGATGAGCTGGGTTGGTCCTTGGGTGAACGCCCACGCGATCCATGGGCCGGCTCCGACGATGAAACCGGCGATCGCGATAAGGATTCTTTTCGAGGTAAGACTTCGCGTGGTCCCACGCCACGCCAACCAGCCTATCCATCCAGCAGTGGGCAGGATGTACACCAAAGTCATTCCAAATGCCCAGAAGCCAAGTCCCGCTAGAAACCCCCAGACCAAGTAAGGCCAATTCTCATCGTTTCTTTTGGCTATGCGAAGGGCGAGTAGGAGCAATATATTGCCAAATAAAAGCATCTCCCCATAACCACCGAGCGAGACTGTGGTGTAGAGTGTGATGTTTACCGTCGGGATAGCCATCAAAAGCCCAGCAATTAGGGCCACCTCTATTGAGCCAAATATTCGCTGGCCCAATTGCATGGTTGTGAAGACGGTGCCAAGATAGAGCAAGACTTGGACCGCACGAATTACAATCACCCTTCGCCCGAACAGCGCAAAACCTATGGCTACGAGCGACGCATCCATGCTACCCATATACGCCTGTCCATAGAAGAAAACCGGCCAACGTCCTTCAAGAATGTGACCCGCCATTAACCCGACTACAGCTTCATCAGCGTTAAATGGAAAAACATCAAACGCCAACAAGCTTAGTTTCAATGCCAGCGCCAGCAGAACGACCCCTCCAGCATAAAACCCAGGAGGAAGTCTCCACCGTCGGGACTTTCCCGCCTCTGTCCCGGTCGGTATAATGCTACAGTGCGTTTGCGAAAATTGGGTCAACCTGAAACCTTAATTATGATCATCGCGCTGGCCGCACGCCTACTCCCAGGCCCGCGTACTATCGACGATGCTTATATCACCTTCCGCTACGCCCAAAACCTACTCGCCGGAAATGGGCTGGTCTATAACCCCGGCGAAGCTGTGTTAGGGACAACTACCCCGATTTATGCCCTGCTGATGGCGGGGCTGGGTCTGTTCACCGGCGGTAGCCAGGCCCCCTTCCCTACACTGGCGTTGCTTGTCAACGCCCTGGCTGATGGGCTCACATGCTGGTTGCTGATCAAGATGGCAGAGGCGCTAGGTTACCGTCGCGCTGGAATGGCCGCTGCCATGGTGTGGGCGATAGCACCTTGGTCCGTGACCTTCGCCATTGGTGGGATGGAGACCAGCCTGCTCATACTACTCGGAACGGCTACATTTTACTTCTATTCGATTGACAAGCCAGTCGCGGCTGCGCTATGTGGCAGCCTTAGTCTACTTACCCGGCCTGATGCCTTGCTTTTTTTACTCCCCCTGGCAATAGAGCGATTGCGTCGCGCACTCAGCCATAAGAAGTACAACCCGTATCCACTCCGATTTACGACCAAAGAAACTTTGGTCTTCGTCATTCCGCTTGGGTCATGGTTGGCCTACGGTACTGCATTCTACGGCAATCCGATCCCCCATTCCATTCTGGCTAAGATCTCAGCCTACCACCTGCCAGGAGAAGCCGGGCTGATACGCTTGCTCCAGCACTACGCCACACCCTTCCTTGGGCATTTGGTATTTGGCAAATGGTGGATCGGCGTAGGGTTGGTGCTCTTTCCAGTCCTCTTCGGATTAGGTGCACTTAAGCTCCTGCGCCAGAAGCCGAGTGCGTGGCCTCTTCTGGCATACCCGTGGTTTTATCTGCTCACCTTCGCCCTCACCAACCCACTAATCTTCCGTTGGTACCTTGCACCGCCACTACCGTTCTACTTCCTCGGAATCTTTCTAGGCGGAGAGCGCCTCGCCTCGGACTTGAGATCCAAGTTACCAACTTATATCCTGGCTACAGCCGCAGTAGTGCTTACCCTAAATGGCTGGACCTCACGTCCTGATCACGGCTTAATGCGCCCGTCTCCGAGAATGGCTTACATCGAACTTGAGCTACTATACCAACAAGCCGCATTCGAACTGCGAAACCAAATCCATCCTGGTCAAGTCTTGGCTGCCGGTGATATCGGCGCGTTGGGTTACTACACCCAAGCCCGTATCCTGGACACTCTGGGGTTGATCTCACCTCAAGCCGACAAATACTACCCTCTGCCAGAAAGCATGTATGAGATCAATTATGCCATCCCGTCAAACCTGATCAGCGACCTTCAACCAGATTTCCTAGTGATGCTTGAAATTTATGGACGAAAGACCCTCTTGGAAGATGCCGTCTTTAAGCAAAGTTATGGCCAAATTGCCTTGATCCCCACTGATATCTACGGTTCTGAGGGGATGCTAATCTACAAAAGACGATAAGTAATAAAACAGGAACAACAATGAGCCCGATAGTAAACCACCGGGCTCATATCACTCCTTAGCGGAGGAACAGGATTTGGATATGACGAGTTTCAGTGGCTAATCCTGCAGGTAGTCAACCAACTTTCTCCGGTAACCGGGATGACGCAACCGGTTCAAAGCTTGAGCTTCAATTTGCCGTACCCGCTCTCGGGTAACACCCATCTTGCGGCCCACCTCTTCCAGCGTATAGCTTTTACCGTCTAGGAGTCCATATCGCAATTGAAGGATGCGGACCTCGCGCGGAGGGAGGCAAAATAAGACATCCCGCAAGTGCTCCTTTAGCATATTTTGTGTTGCAGTTTCAGGTGGTGCCGGTGAGTCTTCATCCTCGATGAAATCACCTAAAAAAGAGTCTTCTTCCTCATCAGTTGGCATCTCCAGCGACAGTGGTCGCCGGGACACCTGAATCATGTTCTCAACTTTTTTCGGGGAAACATCGAGCTCCTCGGCGAGCTCCTCTGTCGTCGGAGTGCGCCCTAACTTCTGGGTTAGTTTGTGAGACACACGTAGTAGTTTGTTGATTTGATCACCCATGTGCACCGGCACACGTATTGTCCTTCCCTGATCGGCGATCGCACGCGTCACCGCCTGACGGATCCACCACGTGGCATAGGTAGAGAACTTGTGACCACGACGGTAATCGAATTTTTTGGCCGCCCGGATTAAACCGATATTACCTTCCTGAATCAGGTCCAGGAATGGCACTCCGCGATTCATATACTTTTTTGCTACGCTGATAACCAAGCGTGAGTTAGCCGTGATCAGGTGTTCGCGGGCTGCCCAACCATCCTCTATCGTAAGTTGTAGCTCGGCCCGGCGTTTTATTAATACCGGTCCCCTGGCTAATTCTTCTCGCGCTTCTCGGCCCCTCTCGATACGTTTAGCCAATACGACCTCTTCCGATGCCGTAAGGAGCGGTACCCGACCAACCTCTTTTAAGTAAAGACCAACAGTATCATCCGTGTCGACAGTCGAGAGATGGTTTTCCTCTTCAAGCGATTCACCAGCACCATTCCGATCGGCTGATTCGCCGTCCCGTGCGACTTTAACCTTAACTGTATTATCAAGAAAGGTAACACCCGCGCTTAGCAATGCAGCGTAAATATCCTCGAGTTGATCGATGTCTCGCTCAACCTCTGGAAAGATAGCCAAGAGGTCATTAATAGTGACGTAGCCACGCTCCCTGCCAAGCTCGATCAACTGATCGATCGCCGGATGCTCTTCCCCGGCTGTCAATACATCTTCAGCATCACCTTGTTCCAGGCGCGCCTCGGGATCGAGCCTTTTATAGCTCCTGTCGGATTCTTTATTAATACTTGCAACCTTTCTTACTTTTGACATCTCCACACTCAACATATTGGTGACAGCTTCGGGTTCGATGTTCTACACTTGATCTTGTCAGCATAGCGATCTATACCCTACACTACAATAGAATTGTTAACTTCTCACTAACAACCTGACCGACGAGAATCATCCGTTAATAATACTCTTGACCGACGCCCACATATATACATACGAATAAAAAGCACTGCAGCCATCATCAGTCAGGCAGCATGTGCTCTCAGACCGATATCGGGTTGTGATTGCCCCAGACACCACTATACAAAAAAATAGGCCACCGAGTCAATATGTTCGCTGAATTCTTATCAAACATTAATATCAATCTTTCTTTGGGTAGTTCATGAAAAGGATGATGGATGCATCACGTCGCCAAGGCCATCACCAAAGGTTACAGCATGTCCTGCGCATTGATGACCTCAGTCGTGATCCTCTTCACTTACGTTACCGAAATGTCCCATCATCTGGGTCAGCCGCTTGCCAGCATCGTCTACAACTCTAATTTCGATTTAGTATACCCGGTGAACATCACCGCGATCATGATCGGTTCGACAATCCCTTTCCTGTTCTCGGCGCAGACATTACACGCCGTGGGTCGTACCACATATAAAGTCGTAGACGAGGTGAGACGCCAATTCCGGGAGATACCGGGGCTCATACAGGGCAAAGCCAACGCCGACTACACCCAGTGCGTGGACATTGCCACCCGCTTTGCACTTAAAGGGATGATAAGGCCCACAGTATGGGGGGTGATCTTCCCCCTGGCTATGGGCTTCTTCTTTGGCGCTTGGTCTCTTGCCGCCTATCTCATCGGGGTGAAGATCATTGGCGCGACCTTGGCCATGTTTATGTTCAACTCCGGTGGCGCTTGGGATAACGCCAAGAAATTCATTGAGGATGGGCATCTGGGTGGCAAGGGTTCAGAAACTCAGAGATCGTCGGTCATCGGCGATACAGTAGGCGATCCACTCAAGGATGCAGTAGGCCCATCATTGCACATCCTGATCAAGATGCAGAACATCCTGTCCATCACGATGCTGCCATTGTTCTTGAAGTCTGGTTTGAATCTGTTTCATTAGAGCAAAGACACCGCTCTGCGCAAAATCCAATATCGGACGCTGGGGATCTTAGGATGAACGAGCATCGCAGTATTGCTCAATACGATGGCGCGCGCAATTTTATAAGGAGAGTATCCTGTATCTTATCTTTAAATATATAATGTTGCGGAAATGACTAGGACCTAATCAAAAAAGAGCAATGCCCATAAGAGGCTTACCTTGTCCAGCTTAAATATTTTCTGGTAACGATACTTGATATCAAATTGTCAAGACCTTACAGGAGGGAGCTTGAAAGGGAATAAAAAATCTGCGTTATGGCGTTATGGCATGCTCATCCTTACTAGCGGGATCCTAGTTACTTTATTATTACTCGCACCGCTAGATGGCATCAAGTACTGGGGATGGGATGTAGCCGTATTCCGTGCTGGCTCAAAAGCTCTCCTCAATAGCGAAAATCCATATGTACCCACCAACATACATCGTTTCTCAGATGGCTCAGAACTAGCATCTATTCCCTATTATGTTTATTCGCCATTTTTTGGGATTCTAATCGCGCCGTTAGCTATGATGTCACCATGGCTGGCTTTCCGCTTATGGTTCCTGATTAATATGATTTTATATATCATCAGCGTGGTCATAATAATGAGTGCACTCGAATGGCGGCCTCGGCCAAAAGCGTTTGCTGGACTAGCGGTAGCATTGGCTTTTTTTGCACCATTGAGAACACTATTGGGAATTGGTCAAAGCGGTGTCATCATACTCTTCTTCTTATCACTTTGTTTCTGGTTACTCAAGAGAGGTCATCCATATCCGGCAGGCATTTCCCTTAGCATGGCATTTTTTAAACCTAATCTTTTCCTTTTACTCCCATTCTTTCTTTTACGTCGCCAATGGGATTTCCTGTCTGGATTTATACTTTCAATCGCCGTCACTATTTTGCCATTTCTTGGTCTCGTAGATGATTGGTTTAGAGCTCTCCAATTCGCACACGCTGAAAATATAAAAAACGGCTGCCTCCCATTCTCGTCTTTGAATATGTTTCTACGTTGTTTATTGCATGGACAAGATTCAGGAATTTTACTTTCATGGTTGGCCATGGCATTAATAGCCATAGCTACATTTTTACTAATAAAAAGGAATACACAAACATCTTTCCCTAACTTTGACCTACAAATGGCTTTGGTGGTTACACTTGGATTGATTGTGATAGACAATATCCGAGTAGCAGATTTAGTTCTAATGATTTTTCCGTTTCTAATCGCTCTTAACACTTTAAGACAACATATCAAGGTTTGGAAGCGTCGCATAGTTGTGGGTTTGCTCATGATGGCGTACATTATCCCCTATATAGCTGCATTCATGCTGCCCGATAGCATTATCTGGGATCTTCCAGTGTGGTATGCGGGTATGCCAACAGCCTTAGGTATTGCCCTTGTAATATTGCTAGGAGCTTATCGTAGTAGAAAAGAGATAGTTCTTGCCACATGAATGAGACAAACTCTCCTCGAGCCAGCATTTTCGACAACATTTTATTTACCTTGTTAATTGGAGTATATTTAGCGACACGATTCATACTTCCTCTTCCCCAAATCGAATTCCTCAGACGATGGTATGCTGTATTCCTGCCATTGGCCTTAATAATCTACTGGTTTATGGATCTTCTCCCATCCGTCACAATAACAGCACAACGAAGGATCTCGCTTGTGAAATGGACCATTATTGTGACGACAATCACAATCATTGTAGTAGCGCCAACAGTACTTGCTATATGGTGGCGAGCCCTTACATACCCACATCTCTTTGTACATGATGGCTTAATCCAGAGCGAGGCTGCTACTGATTTCGTTCTAGCTGCAAAAAACCCTTACATTGAGAATTATTTAAATACTCCCATGTTGTTGTGGCCCTTCGATGAGGGGGGGTTGAAAGAAAATCCTGCCTTGCATTCTTATCCTTACTTGCCACTCACTTTCTTATTTCCGCTTCCTGTACAAGCTTTGTTTAAAAATAATTGGGGATGGTTTGACCAGCGTGTTATCTACATCTTGGTGTTCATTGCTACGCTAGCCCTTAGCGTGACTACTACTAATACCCCCTTCGCACGCTTGGCGATTGTCCAATTATTGGGCTTAAACCCATTATTTGCCCCTTTTTTTATTGAAGGTCGCAATGATATTCTTCCTTTATTCTGGCTAGTCCTATCCATTCACTTAATTCAGCGTGGCCGTTTGATTTGGTCGGGTTGTACACTGGCCGCAGCATGCGCTACCAAACAAACAGCTTGGTTTGTCGTACCTTTTCTTTTTTTGTACATAAGTGGAGAGGGAACTGCTTCCGAACGGATAACTCGGATTAAACCGACCTTATTTACGTTTTGCAGTATCTTTGCATTTATCATCCTTCCCTGGTTATTTTGGAGCCCTATTTCCTTCTTACATGATACTCTTGCATTTCAAACCGGTCTTACAACAAGCGACTACCCAATAAGTGGCTTTGGATTCAGCACCCTTCTCCTAACTCTAGGTATTGTGAAATCGAACATTTCCCCATTTCCTTTTTGGGCTTTCCAGCTCACTGCTGGCTCGATAATGCTATGGTTATTGATACGGCGCCAATGGAATGACAACCAGCTTTTTACTGCAATCACCAATTATGGAATCTTGCTATTCGTAATTTTATTTTTCTCACGTGCTTTCCACGACAATTACATCGGTTATGCGATTTCTATTATGGCGCTTGCTTTCTTTGTTGGTTGACCAGATCGAAATATACTGACAGATTCAATCCATGCTTAAGAACCGAACACCGATCCCAAGATCGTTTGCCCAAGTTGCTGAGGTAATTGCACTGCTTATTATCCTGAGCTTGGCATCTTACCTTCGCTTAGCGAATATTAATGAGAATCCCGGTTGGTATAGCGACGAAGGGACGATAATAAACATCGCATACAATTTTCAGCATGGACGTGTCCAATACCTGGCTCTTACTCAATCCACACTCCTCGCAGCACGGTTGCCGCTTTTCCCGATGCTGCTTGCGGGGATTTTCCAATTGTTTGGTGATGACATCAATACTTTACGCGTATTTTCGGGTACTTTAGGCGTGATCACTGTTGGTTTGTTATTCGGAGTAGTTCGGCACATCCTAAGTCCAAATGGAGCACCATTGGCCCTCTTAGCAGCTCTTATGTCTGCTATCTATCCCAATATGGTGATCTACAATCGTATTGGCTTCAGCTACCATCTCCTTACCCCATTGGTTTTGGTAACTTTACTTGGTTTGTGGGAGTATTTATCTAAATCAAAACCAATTTGGCTAGCACTGGCAGCCCTCGCCATCGGGGTAGGTTCCACTTCGGACCTTATGATCCTAACCCTTGTTCCGTCTTTCATCCTTGTGGTCTCGGTACGTAAAAAATATGACTTGATCTGGAGCCTACCTATCCTGGCTCTCCCGTTCACGATATATTGCTTCGCAATGCTTCTAACAGTTCCCGAAGCCTTCTCTTTTGACTTCAAATTTACATTATCGCGCTTGGGAACCATCCCTCCTATCGCTCAATTCCCGGCTGCAGCATTTAACCTTGGATCTCTCATGTCGTGGGATCCTTGGCTAACATTAGGGATCATTGGTTTGTTTTTACTTCGTCCAATACGCTTCCAGCGCCTGGCTTTATTACTCCTTGTGCTGCCCATCCTGTCTTTGGGTCGTACTACGAGCGGGTTAGCAAGTTTGGGTTTCTATTATTTGGTTCCACTGCTTCCGCTTGCTGCACTAGGAATAGCATCCTTGATTTGGAATGGAACTCCATTGGTACTTAAGACAGTCGAAAGTTCTTTTTTAAGCTTACTTCAACATTGGGGGTGGACCCCCTCACAGAGACTTGGGCGATGGATCCGAATGAGAGTGATCGTACTTCTGAATAGCATAGCGCTATTTCTAATTGTGATCACTCCTTTCCTTGTTTCCGCTCTCCATACGATCAACTTTGTTGAGTTCGGCTTCGTCACGTCAATCGACTGGGTGCTGGTAGATGCAGCAAACGCCCGCCAAGTAGCTGATTTTGTCAACCAGCACACTCAGCCTGACGACTTGGTCATTGGATCACCTGCCATCGCTTGGCTTTTCGACTCACACTCGGCCGACTTCCAACAGGCAATTGCCGCCAAAGGCTTCGCCACAATCCACTTCCCCGCGAACATGCCGGAGAACCGATTTGCTTATGATTCTCGCCCCTCGCAGGCAAAGTACGTGGTCGTCGATAGAATTTGGCATAACTGGGCGGGAAATGTAATGCCAGAAGTCTCAGACTTGATGTATCGACTGGAGACTTGGCCACTTGAATTCCAGCTTGGAGAATACTATGTATATCGCAATCCTGAAATTGCTAAGTGAAACGTCTTAAATTACAGATAAGGTATGTACTAGGTTGGCGCTTAGTAAAAGATGATTATCAATCCACAAACAGATGAATTCAACAAAAATCGCCTACACTATCGTCCCCTCACCTGATCATAACCTGCCTGGACATCCCGAAAGCCCCGACCGATTTCAGTACCTCCATAAACTCTCTCAAGCGCCCTTCTCGGAGCAACTTATCCTCATCGATCCCCAGGTTGTATCAAAATCAGCCGCTACCGCTATCCACCCACCTGCCTACCTGGATGCATTGGAACAGGCCGCAGCCCGTGGCCCGGGATTCGTCGACCATGGGGATACATATGTCACTCCCGCATCCTACAAAGCGGCTCTCGAAGCCGCGGGGGGCGCCAAAGCCATCGTTAATGCCGTGACTGAAGGCAGGGCAAGAAGCGGTTTTGCACTGGTGAGGCCACCCGGTCACCATGCATCTGCTACCCGCGCCAGCGGTTTCTGCTTGATGAATAACATCGCCATCGCGACCCGCTACGCTCAATCGCTCGGCTTTCAGCGGGTTATGATCGTCGACTTCGATGTGCACCACGGTAACGGAACCCAGGACCTTTTCGAGCAGGACCCTAGTGTGCTCTACCTTTCCACACATCAATCCGGTATCTACCCAGGGACCGGGGGGTTGAATGAGGTTGGTCGGGGTGAGGGGATCGGCTCGGTGGTTAATATCCCTCTTCCTCCAAGAGCCGGGGACCAGGCTTTCGCCGCCATCACCGAACGGGTGATCACGCCGATCGCTGAGCGCTTCTCACCAGACATCTTACTGATTTCAGCCGGATTTGATGCCCATTGGAACGACCCCCTTGCAAGCCTGCAACTTACAACTAGCGGTTACAGTGAACTTGGAAAAGCCTTAGTTGAACTTGCCGAGTCTCTGTGTCAGGGGCGGATTATCTACATGCTCGAGGGAGGCTATGACCCGCAAGACCTTTACGACAATATTATGGCTATCATGCATACGTTGGCAGGCGTACCACCACCCGACGACCGCCTAGGACCCGCCCCATTCCCAGAGACAGCTATCAACGACTTATTAGCCAATATCCTCGCTATTCATGATCTATAGACCGGTCCGTTTCTATAATGCCACCACCAAAATGTTAAAAACTTCCCCTACTTTAATCCTGCTTGCGCAAACATGGCATCTAGGGCATACTATCAAAGAGGTGCCTCTATGGCAGAGATAAATTTACGCGCCTATGTTAAAGAAATTGACAACCTTGTTGAGCACGAGCAGCTTGATGAGGCTATCGCTCATGGTCGACATATCCTGGAAGTATATTCAAAACACCTGGAAACATACCGGATACTAGGAAAAGCTTACCTAGAAGCCAAGCGTTATGGCGATGCAGCGGACATCTTCCAACGAGTGCTATCCGCAATACCTGATGACTTCGTGGCCCATATTGGAATGGCTATCGTTCGGGAAGATGAGGGCAACTTGGATGCTGCCATCTGGCACATCGAACGCGCCTTCGAAACTAACCCCGCCAACCCAGCCATCCAACAAGAACTGCGTCGCTTGATCGGGCGTCGCGATGGCCTCGAGCCCCATAAGGTCCGAATGACACGCGGCGCTTTATCCCGCATGTACGCCCATGGTGAGCTATACCCTCAAGCGATCGTCGAGCTAACCTCAGCTTTAAAGGATGATCCAGACCGACCAGATCTGCAAGTCTTGCTCGCAACTATGTACTGGCGATCAGACCAGCATGTAGAAGCCGCAGAGATCTGCAGCCACATCCTAGAGAAACTGCCCTACTGCCGCGAAGCTAACCGAATTATGGCCGCCAGCCTACAGGCAAGCAAGAAGACGGATGAGGCAAGCATCTATCACCGTCGACTGGCGGCACTAGATCCCTATGCCGCCTTTGTAGAGATGGCAAACATCGACCCTCAAACAGTGGATGCAAACACGGTCCGCCTTGAGAAACTTGCATGGCAACCGGGGCAGCCGATGTTGGACATCGAACGTGAACAACCCGATTGGGCAACTTCGTTGGGTGTGGAGCTAGGCGGTGGACAGCCGGAGGAAATAGAAATCATCGAGAAACCATCCTGGCTTGAGGACCTTGAGAAACCTGACAAGCTCGTTGAGGCTTCCCCGGTGGCTGAAGAAGGGGTAGTGGCCAAAGAACCTGTTGTTAGCGCTGAACCAGCAGCGGATGCGGAAATCCCTGATTGGATGCGTGAAGCCGGCTGGGGAGAAGCCACGGGAGAAGCAGTCGAAGGTGCGGTCTCTTTCTCTGACGATGAATTATCAATGCTGGATATGGGCCAACCCCTCGACGAAGGAGAATTAACCCCTCTAGAAGCAGAGCAACCCGCTGATATAGAAGAATTAGCCCCAGCCGACATTCCTGGTTGGTTGCAGGATATCGCTCCGTCTGAACCTGAAGTCGCCACACCTGATGTCTCCAGCGAGATCACAGAGAAGTTAGGCGCGGTGGAAGAAGAGCCGACGGATTGGCTGAGTGGGTTTGATGAGGCGATAAGTGAAGTCCTGCCAGAACTAGAACAGTCGTTAGTCGTCGAACCTGAGTTACCTCAAGAGGAGATCGCCGTCGAATTCGCTGCAGATGAAGCGGCGAGCGAACCCATCGCAGAGACTGCTGAACCTGCGCTTGAAGAGGAAGCGCCTGGATTGCCGACATGGCTTGAAAGTGAAACACCCGGCGCAACAACAACAATCGTCACCTGGCTTGGTGATAAACAACCCGCTGAGATTGAAGCCCCATCCGAACCAGCACCGGAAGGGATAGTCGATGAAGGCCCATCGGAACCGGTCGAAGAAGAGGAAGCAGAACCCGTAGAAGTACTTCCAGCGTGGTTAGAACATGCAGATCTTGACCAGGAAGGTGTGGCACCAGAGACCGCTGAATTGATCGAGGAAGGTCCTTCGTGGCTAGCCGGGGTTGCTGAAGTCGCCGCCCAACAGGATACACAGCTCCCTGAAGAGGAAGAAATACCTTCTGAAGAAGAACCAGTACCAGCTACTCCATCAGAAGAAGTTCCTGAGTGGCTTCAAGCCATCTCTGAGTCTGAAACCGAAGCTGCTCACGAGCCAGCTCAAGCCGAAGACGTACCTGCTTGGCTCGAGAGTATTGGTGAGCCTGAAGCGGAAGTGTCACCGGAGCAACCCACACTCTCTGCGGAAGCCCCAGATTGGCTTAAAGGTATCGCCGAACCCGAAGCAGCAGAAGCTCCATTAGAGCGACCTATCCCTACTCAGGAAGCCCCTGACTGGCTTACTGGCATCGCCGAACCAGCGGTAGAATCCACCGCCGAACAACCAACACCTACAGGTGAAACACCAGAGTGGTTGAGGGAATTCACCGCTGCGGCGGATGAGGAACTTGAAACATTTGCCGAAACTCTAGCGACCGAAGAGGAAAAAGAAATCCCGGTCCCGGCCCCGGCTGACGTGGTCGATGAAGCTGTGCCTGAGGTAGCCATACCAACACCTGAGCTCGAAGCTGAGGTGATGGTCCCAAGCGGTAAACCCGAGTATCCGGCGGATATCGTTACCGACGATGGATTGGATGACGACGAGGTATTAGGATGGTTGGAAGGGCTGGCCGCCAGGCAGGGTGCTGATGAGGAGGAGTTGATCACCTCTCCGGAGGAACGTACTACCGAACCACCCGCCGTGATCGAGATGTTATCTGAGGCATCAATTGATGAAAGTCAAGTGATCCCTGAAGAGCCAGAGGAAGGCCTGGAATGGCTCGAGCGCCTTGCCACAGAACGTGGTATTGGCATTGATGTCAGCTTACCCGCTGTTGAACCGTCCACCAAAGGTGAAGAAATCGAGGCACCTGAATGGCTTGACCGTATGGCTACCGCACCCATTCCGAAAGTTCTCACCCCAGAGCTAGAATCGGAGATCCCGGATTGGTTGAAGCAACCGGAAACAGGCGAACCAACGCCAATTCCTGATGAACTCTCACCACCTGAACCAGTAGCTGAAGCTGAACCCGAAGTTCCACCTCCTCCCGAACCGGTCTCGGTCGAGCCAATAGCTGAAGCTGAACCCGAAGCTCTACTTCCTCCTGAACCAGTCCCAGTTGAGGTTGGAGCAGCAGTACCTTTGACACCAGAGACACTTGAAGCACCACCTATTGCTGAACCGATCCCAGTTGAGATCGTGGCTGAGGTCGAAGCGCCACCTACCGTAAA
>Ga0209986_10001493_pt1 | contig 22388 bp, 20 predicted proteins | sample BlataG_FD_183168 | JGI IMG/M metagenome (GOLD analysis project Ga0209986, IMG submission 183168) | Deep subsurface microbial communities from Black Sea to uncover new lineages of life (NeLLi) - Black_00105 metaG (SPAdes) (version 2) | ecosystem: Environmental > Aquatic > Marine > Oceanic >... | reverse complement strand
AGGACATATTCCGCTCCATGCTCTCCAGATTGGATGCGTTGATTATGGCTTGTTATATAGCTAATGTGCCCTGCTCTGTCTATGGTTCCGGTATTAAGCATTTCAGCGAGTGCGGATATCATTCCTGAGCCACAGATACCTAATGCTGGGGCGTCATTGATTGTCTTGATAGTTGGCTCCAGGGTAGTGGAATTTAGGGTTACCTCATCGATAGCTCCTGTAATTGCTGGCATACCGCAACTAACACCAGCGCCTTCGAAAGCAGGACCGGCACTGCAGGCACAGGCCATTATCCAGTCTGAGTTACCCAGTACTATTTCGCCATTGGTGCCAATGTCCAGAAACAGGCTGAGCTTATTGCTTCTAAACAGACGTGAACTCAATACCCCTGCGGTAATATCACCTCCGATGTAGGCAGCCACTGCTGGAATACAATAGACGGTGGCGTTAGGGTTAATCTTTAGTCCCAATTCCCTGGCAGTGACCAGGGGGAACTGGGTTGCTGTGGGGACATAGGGTTCTTGCCTGATGTACTTTGGAGGTAGTGAGAGAAGGAGATGAGTCATGGTGGTGTTACCTGCTACTACCATCTGGTCGATATCACTGGTTTTGGTACAATTTATAGCCGCCAGTTCATTAAGCAGCTCGTTAATGGTATGTATTATAAGTTGGTTGAGCTGTTTTAATCCCCCCTTGTGCTCGCTGTAAATAATTCTGGAGATGACATCCTCTCCACAGGCAATTTGCCTGTTTATAGTCGATGCTTGCTTTAATATACGACCAGAATCAAGATCGACCAAGGTGGCTATAACGTTGGTGGTGCCGATATCTACAGAAACGCCGAGTGTCGGTCGTGTCCTATGACCCGCATTGATATTAATAAGGCGAGCCGCTTTATCCAGGTTTCTCCTATCTATGCTAACGGTAACTTGCCAGTTGGCTTTTCGGAAGTTTTGACTTAGTTTCTGTAGTAAAGGCAAACCTGCTTTCAGGTCTTCGATTCCGTATTCATCTGCTATTACCGATTTCAGTCGGTGAAAATCGGCAGCATTATCTAGTAAGCTGGAAGGAGGTAAATCCAGGGAGAATTGATATACAGCGGGAGACAAAGGCCAATCAAGATGAATGGCAGGTGCTTTCCTGGTGACAGCGCTCTCGCTGGTTACCCTGTCTTGTTCCCTTCTAGTTGGCACCGAGATAACCAGGTCTCCGGCTACCTTTGCTACGCAGGACAAAACCCAACCCTGCTGAAGCTGCTCGGCGCTGAGGTAGTGACTTTCGTAGTCACTGACCTGACCTTTCTCCACTTTGACCAGGCATCTGCCACAACGACCTTGCCCGCCACAGGGGGTATCTATTAGTATGCCAGCCCTGGCAGCAGCGTCAGCCAGAGTGATGCCCCCAGGTATCATGACACTCTTCTCTGAGGGCAAGAATTCTACCTTAAATTCAGTAGCTTTATTGAGCAACGTCTCTTTCTTGATCAAGGAATGTGGCTTAGTTCTCCCAATTTTGCTTTAAATAGCTGCCTATGTCCATTGCTTCACGGGGTCCCACCATAATTTTCCATCCTGGCAATTCTTCCTCGAGGTCTCCTTTTATCACGGATATATAACCAGGGATGATGATGCTGCGGTGGTTGATGTTGCTGGAGATGTTGAATTGCCTGATGGCCTTGGCGATCTGGGCGGCATTGAATTTACCTGCAGCCCATGCAGTGAGTACTGATAAACCTCCGGTATCACAAACGAGAAGCCAGGCGGGGAACCCACTGGATTGCAGTTCACCTGCCATGGAAAAGTATGTAAGTGAAAAGTCAGTGGTAACAGCCAGAGGGCTCGTGTTCTTGGGGTTATTGATAGGATAGAGGCCAGATGCTACCTGTATCGGTTTCTGGGGATCGGTATAAATGTTGAGGCGAAGGGTAAGTAAGGGATATATTGTACCAGGTGAGAAGTGGTCCAGAACAATGATGCCTGCATATTTGGCTATATGCTGAGCGGCTAATAGTGCCTCTTCTTCTATCGAGGTAGTACTGTCTCCGGGGAAGGTTATTATGGGGTAGCCCAAAGGTCTGTAGCTCTTATTTACGGCTAATCGGCGTAACTGAGTCAAGACGGTAACTGAGTTGGTGGAGCCCAGCACTCCAGGGTCAAGTATAATGTCTTCCACCCCTATTTGGCTTACCAACTCTGTGAGTTCAGCAAGTTGCTTTAGGCCCTGTGGTTCAGATACTGCTAAAGGGCAGTGATAATTTATAGCGAGTTGAGCCATATCCTGCCAATTATCCCTGGTAGCGGTGTAGACGAGAGGTTTATCCTGAGCTACTTCTTCCAGCGCAAGGTTCATTGTCTCAGGTTCAGAGGACATAAGTATTAAGGGTAAATTGGTGTTAGTTTTGACTGATTTAGTGAGCTTGCAGAACCTTTCAGCATTTTTTGATTCATTGGCGAGAGCGAGACCATCTAGTCTCAATTCTAGACCTACTCGGTCTACGTTGTAATTGGTTACCTTATTTACTAGCTGGATGGATTTATCCAGCGGCTGGGTATCTTTAATCCTGAGTACTAAGCCGGGCTGGTGATAAAACGTCTTCTCATGTCGGAATAGCACTGTCTCGTTGCCAATTTCAAAATTCTTATGGCTACCAATTGATACCAGTCTGATTGGTGGGCGAGATGCCGTTTCGATTATTTCTAGGGATTCTTTAGAAAGGCAAGGGCATAAAGAAATATCCACCTGCTTCTGAGCCACTTTCATAGCAAATGCAAGACACGTGGATAAACCACACCTCTTACAGTTAGTCTTTGGCAAGTATTTATAGATTTCTATTCCGGTCAAGGTTTCTTAGCTTCTCTCCCTTAGTATTGATAAGAGAGCTGTTTTTTTATTAGCTCAACTGTTTTAGGGTGTCGCAGGACGATGATGCTAGCCCCGGCTGTTATGAGGCTTGTGGCAGTTAATGCCTCCCACATAATAGCACGTTCTTTATGAGCCCCCCAGTTTGGGGGGGTTCCCTCTGCAACTCTGGATTCCTTTTGCCGCCATGATTCTTCACCAACAGTACAGATTATCGGGGAAGACGTCATTTCATCGCCAATTAAACAAGCCAGGCGTAATCGTTCGATTACTGAGTATGTATATTCCAGTCCATAACCGAGGGAGCCAGTGGTAGGGTCATTGAGTATGGAGTCTAACGGAAGACCGGTTTCATGAAGAAGGATATTCAATTGCTTGGTCAGATTAACATCATTGGGTGTCTTGGCTATGACTACATGGCCATTCGCTAGACAAGAAGCAGTAAGTGTCTGGTAATTTTTATCTGTACAGTTACCGAGGGCAATCCTCTGTCCTCTAGTTGCCTCTGAAACAGCTACCAATACCTCGTTATCCTTTTCTGCTACCTCTGGGCCCAGGACGATGAGAGGCAGGTCTACTGCATCGAGTATTTGCTGGACTACCTTTCTTGCTTCGTCTGGGCCGGTGTTTCCCTGCTCGGGATGAGCGCTTCTAAGGTTAAAGGCTATAATATCGGCTTCATATTGAGCTGCCTTTTTAGCCCAGGTTACTGGATTTTTAATTGCTCCTCCCCAGGATGAGAGCAGACAGGGTGACCAGTCAAGGGGTTCCTTATCCTGTATTTCTATAGCAATTGCTGGTCTATTTGGACTAGAACCCTCAAAATCTAAAAATGGCAGGGTGGTTTCTCCGCCTATAACGATGCTCTTTCGTCCATTCCCTCCCAGTTTTACCTTGTGTACCTTTCCTGTCCATTTTCCCACAGGTGCTTCTATAATTGACATAATCCACCCATTATGCAAGACTAAGGGGATTTACATTATAGCAGAGGTTGTAAAGTTAATGCGGGATATTTATTTTGCTTCATGAAGGAAATCTACTCACATTCCAAGTTTAAGTTCAGTTGACATCGTGATTATTCTTAATTTATACTAGCTCGCCCAAAGTGCCCGAGTGGCGCAATGGTAGCGCAACCGATTTGTAATCGGTAGGTTAGCGGGTTCGAATCCCCTCTCGGGCTAGTGTTAGATTTTTAGATATAGTTTGTGATAAACTTGGGGCGGGAGGGGTGCCGGAGTGGTTAATCGGAGCAGACTGTAAATCTGCCGCCCGTTGGGCTACGTAGGTTCGAATCCTACCCCCTCCATTGTGTTGTGATACAATATGCCCACATAGCTCAGTTGGTAGAGCGCGTTCTTGGTAAGAACGAGGTCACCAGTCCGAATCTGGTTGTGGGCTGTTAAATAAAGGAGGGTAATAGAATGGCGAAAAAAATTTATGAGCGCACCAAGGAGCATATGAATGTAGGCACTATAGGTCATGTTGATCATGGGAAAACTACACTAACAGCGGCGATGACCCAGGTGTTAGCTAAGTCAAATCTTGCCAAGTTTCGACCATTTGATTCTATAGATAATGCTCCTGAGGAGAAAGCCCGAGGGTTAACGATTGCTATTTCTCACATTGAATATGAAACTGAAAAGCGCCATTATTGCCATGTTGACTGCCCGGGACACGCCGACTATATCAAGAACATGATAACTGGAGCAGCTCAGATGGATGGCGCCATTCTAGTAGTTGCTGCTGATGATGGACCTATGCCGCAGACCAGGGAGCATATCCTTCTGGCCCGTCAGGTGGAGGTCCCTCGTATGTTGGTGGCTCTCAATAAAATTGATGCAATGGAAGACCCTGAATTACTGGACCTGGTAGAGATGGAAATAAGAGATTTACTTAAGAAATATAACTTCCCTGGTGATGAGATACCTGTTATCCGTGTGAGTGCCCTTAAGTCTCTGGAGTGTGGTTGTGGTAAAAGGGAGTGTCAATGGTGTGGTCCAATATGGAAATTACTGGATGCTGTAGATGAATATATTCCTTTGCCAAAGAGGGAAAGTGACAAACCTTTCTTGATGCCTGTGGAAGATGTGTTCAGTATAAAAGGGCGAGGGACTGTACCCACGGGAAGGGTAGAGCGAGGTATTATTCGGTCAGGGGATGAGATTGAAATAGTGGGATTAAAGGAGACTAGAAAAACTGTTGTGACCAGTGTGGAGATGTTTCACAAAACGGTGAACGAGGCGCAGCCTGGAGATGCTATTGGATTGCTACTACGAGGCATAGATAGAGCGGAGATAGAGAGAGGCCAAGTCCTAGCTGCACCAGGCAGTGTCAAGCCTCATACTGAAGCTGAGACCGAGGTATATATATTAAAGAAAGAGGAAGGTGGCCGGCATACTCCATTTTTCAGTGGATATAAGCCTCAATTCTACATCAGGACAGCAGATATAACTGGTATAATAAGCCTGCCTGGAGGTGTTGAGATGGCCATGCCTGGTGATAGCTTAACTCATATGAACATTAAGACTATCTATCCTGTGGCTTTGGAAGAAGGATTGCGTTTTGCTATCAGAGAGGGAGGCAGGACAGTAGGTGCTGGTGTAATAACCAAAGTGGGCGCGTAAACATGGCCAAGAAGAAGGGAGAGCTGCGTACGATTATTCATCTAGCTTGCAGCCAATGTCAGCAAAGGACATATACTACTGTCAAGAATAAGAAAAATGACCCACGAAAGTTGGAGTTGAAGAAGTATTGTCCGAGTTGTCGTGTTCATACCCTTCATAAAGAAGCAAAATAGTTCATGACAAGTCATAGTCGGAAGACTAAAGCCGTCAAGTCTGTAGCTGGGCCAGCTAAGAAGAAATCGAAACTGAGTTTCTTTAGGGATGCTGTAGAAGAGCTAAAGAAAGCACGCTGGCCAACAAGGCAGGAGACTACACGCTTGAGCATTATTGTTCTTATTGTTTGTATTGTTGTAGGAGTTATTTTAGGTGCTCTGGATTATGGTTTCAGTAGGTTCTTTATTGATTTTATTTTGGCGGGTTAAGAACAATGTCTGACGGCCAGTGGTATTTATTATATGTATCTTCCGGGCGTGAGGAGCGAGCTAAGAGGAATTTAGAGCAGCGTATTAAGTATATGGATGCAGGCGATATGATATTTAAAGTTGTGATACCTACAACTAACGAGATTGAAGTCAAAGGAGGAAAACGCCGCGCAGTAAGTAAAAAAGCCTTTCCTGGTTATATTATGGTTTGTATGAACCTGGATGAGCGTAGCTGGGACATAGTGAGAAATACTCCTGGTGTTGCCGGTTTTGTTAGCTCTGGCGATAAACCTGTGCCTTTAGCTGAGGAAGAGGCGAATACTATTTTGAACAGGATGGAGGAAGCTCCTTCGGAAGTTAAGGTAGCTTTTAATAGGGGGGATAGCGTTCGTGTGACTAGCGGTCCCTTTGTGGATTTTATCGGCAAGGTGGAGGAATTTAGCCTGGATAAGGGCAGAGCTGTGGTTATGTTATCGCTATTTGGTAGAGAGACACCGGTGGAATTAGACTTTTTAGGGGTAGAAAAGATATAACATGGCAAAGAAGGTTCGGGCAGTCGTGAAATTACAGATACCGGCGGGTCAGGCTACACCAGCGCCGCCAGTAGGGCCGGCTTTGGGGCAACATGGTATTAATATCATGGCTTTCTGTAAAGAATATAATGAGCGAACTGCTTCTCAGGAAGGTTTCATTATTCCTGCAGAAATAACCGTGTATGCTGATAACTCCTTCAGTTTTATTACCAAGATGCCACCTGCTTCTGATTTATTGCGGCGTACTTTAGGGATTGAGAAGGGTAGTGGTAACCCCAAAATGGATAAAATAGGAAAGATAAGTAAAGACAAGCTTTATGAGATTGCTCGAAACAAAATGAAGGATCTTAATACTACTGATATTGATAAGGCAGCGAGCATCATTGAGGGCACTGCCCGAAGTATGGGTGTGGAGGTGGAATAAATGGCAAAGCGTGGTAAGAAGTACCAGGAAGCCAGTAAACTTATGGATAGGTTACAACTCTACTCGCCTGAAGAGGCTATTGAATTAGCCAAGAAGGCTTCGTATGCTAAATTCGATGAGACGGTTGAGCTTCACTTGAAGATGGGAGTCGACCCACGCAGCGCTGACCAGCAGGTACGTGGTGTAGTTTTATTACCTAATGGATTGGGAAAAAAGATACACGTGCTTGTTTTTACTCAGGGGGAAGCGGTTAAGTTGGCTGAAGAAGGTGGAGCTGATTATGCAGGGGGGGATGAAATAATTAAAAAAATTGAGGATGGGTGGCTTGAATTTGATATATCTATAGCTACTCCAGATATGATGCCCAAGGTAGCTAAACTTGGACGTATATTAGGTAGGCGAGGTTTGATGCCTAATCCCAAGTCTGGTACCGTGGTATCGCCTCAGGATTTGTCCAGGGCCATCAGCGAAGCTCGAAAAGGGAGGGCAGAGTTTCGCCTCGATAGAACGGCTATTATTCATCTGCCTGTGGGTAAAGTTAGTTTTAATCAGGAGCAGCTCATGGAAAATCTGGGAGCAATAATTGAGGCTATAGTTAAAGCAAAGCCAAGTGGAGCTAAGGGGCAGTATATTAGGAGCATATCGTTATCTACTAGTATGGGACCAGGGTTTAAGTTGGACATTAAATCAGCTATGGCTTTGGTTGCGTAGCTGTTTGTGCTATAATGCGGTTTGAGCCGATGACGGCAGGTACCATATCTTTAACGTAGGGGTGTAGTTGTGGCAATAGCTTATCCCTGAGATGGTTTAAAATGTTTGCCTGCTGAGGTTTGAGTTAGCCCTGTGTCATTGGCACGGGGATTTTTTATTTGTAGGATGGAGATATGTTAAAAGAGAAGAAGAGACAGATTATCGATGAATTAGCGGATGATTTATCTCGAAGTACTATCGTTATAGCAACTAGTTATCAAGGTGTTGCGGCGAGGGAGATGACTGGTTTACGTAGGAATTTAGCTGATACAGATGTCAGTTACCGTGTGATTAAAAATACTTTAGCTTGTTTAGCTGCACAGAGAATTGGCAAAGAGCAACTTGAGGCCGTTATTGATGGTCCGACAGCTCTGGCTTTTGGCTATGATGATGTAGCCAGGGTAGCCAAAGTCCTGAATCAGTGCTTAAAATCAAAAGGTTCGGTTATGCAAATCAAGGGAGCTTTACTGGGAGAAAGGGTGTTAAGTGCTGATGATGTTGAAGCTCTGGCAAACTTGCCACCAAGGGAGGAACTCATCGCGCTGTTGATAGCTCAGCTACAAGCTCCTGTAAGGAGATTACATAATAGCCTAAGTTCCCCAATGCGTGGCGTATGTAATGTACTACAAGCGCGAATTCAAAGTCTCGCTTAATGAATTAAGGAGGGATACATGCCAGAAAAGACAAAGGTAGAGAAGGAAGAAGTAAAAGAAAAGAAGAAGGCTACTAGAGCAAAGGCGAAAACTGAACCGGTGGGGTTTACCAGGGAGGAGATTATTACCGCTATTAAAGGTATGACGGTGATGGACTTAGCTGACTTGGTTAAATCTTTGGAGAAGGAGTTCGGAGTTAGTGCTGCACCTGTAGCTGTAGCGGCTGGAGCAACGGCGGCTCCCGGTCAGCAAGCTGAAGCGCCTGAGGAAGAGGAGAAGACAGAGTTCAGCATCACCTTGAAGGATATTGGTGAGCGTAAAATAGAGGTCATTAAAGCAGTGCGGGCGGTAACCGATTTGGGATTAAAGCAGGCCAAGGATCTGGTGGAAGCTGCTCCTCAAGTAGTAAAAGAGGGGATTTCCAAAGAAGAGGTAGCTGATATAAAGGAAAAATTGGAAGCTGCTGGAGCGACTGTAGAGATAAAGTAAGATTTCCTGAAAATCCGAGTAATTTTTGGAGCTCTATTCAAGTGTATGTCTCTTACTAGTTGCCAGGCTGTATTGGGGTTGGGTATTTTCTTTATCCTCCTGGGTATTGTTTTTATACTTTGGAACAGGAGGGAGGTTGGCAGGTATTACAATTCAGTGGTGACTCGAAGGGACGTAAAGGAATTTATAACCCGTGAGTCAGAGCATCCCTGGATGAATGCCTGGCAAATAGGCGGCAAGGTTTCCCTCATTATTGGCCTCGTTCTGGCGATTGCTGGTGGTGTTTTGTGGCTGATTTTGTATTAGTGCTTAGATTATTTCCTTATGCCGATATTGTATAGCTTCGGCCACATGGTATGTTTTGATAATATCGCTGTGTTCCAGGTCAGCAATAGTGCGGGAGAGCTTAAGTACACGGTGAAAAGCTCGGGCGGTAAGATGAAGTTGCTTCATAGCGGAGCGGAGTAAACTTTGTGCTGCTGATTCTACAATACAGAATTCCTTCACCTCCTTGGGCGTCATAGCAGCATTGCAATTCAGCCTTGTTACCTGAAAACGCTTAACCTGTATTTCATGAGCAAGCTTTACCCTTTCCCTGACCTTCTCAGAGGTCTCCGTTAGCTTGTCTTCAGTAAGTTTTTCATAATCGATATGGGGGACATCTATGAAGATGTCAATGCGGTCCAGAAGTGGACCACTTAGCCTCTTATGATAGCGAGAAATTTCTCCTGGTGAGCATTTGCATTCCTTAAACGGGTCTCCATAGTAGCCGCAGGGACAGGGGTTCATAGCTGCCACAAGCATGAAGCTGGCTGGGAAAGTAATACTGGCGTGAGCGCGACTGACAGTAATGGTTCTGTCTTCCATTGGCTGGCGCAGCGATTCCAGGGTGGAATGTCCAAACTCAGGGAATTCGTCCAGAAATAGTACACCATAGTGACTTAAGCTTATCTCCCCGGGTCTTGGCCATTGCCCGCCACCTACCAGACCGGCGTGAGAAACGTTATGGTGGGGGGAGCGAAATGGGCGCTCCATGATGATAGGTGTGTCCTGTGGCAATAACCCGCTAACACTATAAATCTTGGTTACTTCTATGGCTTCTTCCATGGTTAAGCGGGGTAAGATTGATGGTAGAGAGCGGGCTAGCATGGTCTTACCACTTCCCGGCGGTCCGCACATCAGGATATTGTGTCTTCCTGCTGCCGCTATCTCTAAAGCCCTCTTTGCGTGCTCTTGTCCTTTGATGTAGCTAAGATCAAAGGCATAATCATTGTGAGTTTCCTGCAGCCAGTTTATGTCGCTGTGATACTCCGGGATGCTTATTTCACAACGAAGGTGAGTAACCAGTTGAGCTAGCGATTCGGCCGGGAATATGTGTATGTCCTCAATCAGGGATGCTTCTTTAGCGTCATCCAGAGGTACGAATACTGTAGATAGGCCTTTATTATGGGCTAGGGCTACCATGGGTAATATACCGTGGGTATGGCGCAGCTTGCCATCTAGGGAAAGTTCACCCAAGAAGATGCTGTGACTGAGATCAGCATATAGTTGTCCTGAGCTTATCATTATACCTATAGCTATAGGCATATCATAGGCAGGACCTTCTTTTCTAATGTCTGCTGGAGCTAAGTTCACCGTGATACGCCTGCTGGGGAAAGAGTAGCCAGAGTTCCTGATAGCTGATCTTACTCTCTCCCTGGCTTCTTGAACAGCTTTATCTGGCAGGCCTACGATTATAAACGATGGTAGCCCAGGTGAGATATCGACTTCTACCTCTACAATGACTCCTTCCATCCCCACCACTGCACAACTTGTTACCTTGGCTGGCATAGCATTGCCAATTATATCAGGGGCTGGCGTCTATTAGTAGAGGTTCAGTGTAACTTGCCATGGCTACCGCTGCAGCATACTGTTGTGTATCGGAAAGGCTGATGCAGAAATCACTTAAGTTTAATTTCTCGGCTTTTTCTTTTGCTTTGCCGTGGAGTCGCACTAGAGGTTTGCCATGAGAGTCAGCCAGAATCTCGATTTCTTGCCAGCTAACTCCTCTAGCGCCGGTGCCTAAAACCTTCATTACTGCCTCTTTGCCGGCAAAACGGGCAGCTAAGGATTGAATCCTATCCTGACAGATTCCTAGTTCGGCTTCGGTGTAAATTCGGTTCAGGAAACGCTTATCCCATTGCTTAATTGCTGACTGGATACGTTTGGTCTCTATAATATCAATACCAATGGAATTCATGTTACTTGCTCTATTTCGGGAGGCTGCCGTATTAGTGTGAACTTACAACTGCCAGAAGCTGGTTAGCTGTTCAAAATGTACCATACCACTTTCGGCTGTATTTTCAACTTCAATTCCTGCCTCTGCTGCTGCGGCAACAGGATTTAGTCCTCCAAGTAATATCATGCCGATTCGGTTTAACCCTACTGCGATTTGGCAAATTGGCTCGCTGGTATTCCCCAGCTTATAAACACCCCCGATACCAGCTTGTTTAAGCGCTGTGATCGTTTCGTTGACAATTGATCTAGCTGGCGCTGGTATTTCGCGGAAGTTGGCCAGTATCATGCCATTGCCATTTCTAGCTGTTTCGCTGACGGTAGTCATCCTGGCACGAATGTATTGTTCAGAAGGATCCAGTGATGTGCCACTGTAGTTAACTATGGATACAAACCTCTTTGGCTGTGAGTTTCGAATTTCAAGCACTCCCCCGAATCTTGATTCTATTGGCACACCTGCTTTTAGCAAAACACCATTCACGGTTACGCTGCAGACAGTGCCAAATCCCACTTTGTCTTTTGGTACAACTTTATTTCCCAGGTTCTCACCTTCAGATGCTGTTACCACGAGATCGCTGACGCATATGCCGGCTTTAACCGCATCCTTCATAGCTACCAGTGCATCACTGAAATCATCTTTGTGGAATAGCGAGGCATTAATAGCTAACTGACCGGTTTTTTTAACAGGGTCAAAGGTAGTTAGAAAAGCCAGCAGCTCCAATTTGTGGAGTATGAAGCCAACCTGGTCTGATGCCAGTGCCATTCGCAGTTCCTCAAACCCTTTAGAGGTGATAATCCTGCCATCTCGTCCTAAAGGCTGGGTATGTCCTCGCTCGTCTGTAATTCTTAAGTGATATCTAACAGCTCGCTCACTCAAAAAAACTCCATAACGCTCGAGCTCCCTGGCTATTGTGATCGATCCCATTGGCTCGGAAGACTCACTTAACACCTTGAGTATGGATATGATTTTCTTTTCTGCTTCGGAGGCGGCACCTTGGCTCATAACTATTCTCCCTTAATATTTTAGGGCGTGCTGATATTATTGCTAATTATAGCACCTGCGTATTGAAAACCGAATATGTGGTTGAGCTATATCGATTGTTGTCCTTATCAATTGGAAGTCATGATTTTCACAAAATAGCTATGGAATCTTAAATCGTGACTCAACTCGGGGTGGAATGCAGAGACTACTAGTTTTCCTTGCCTGGCAGCTATGGCTGTGCCGTTGGGAAGCCTGGCTAAAATGTCTACTTGTGGACCAACTTTGGCAATAATTGGAGCGCGGATGAAAACGGCAGGAAATGGTTTGTTTCCTAAAACTGGAATTGGTAATTCAGTCTCAAAGCTGTCTATTTGTCTCCCAAAGGCGTTGCGTTTAACCGCCATGTCCATAACTGCCAGCGACTTGAAGTTGGAATTACAAATTTTCTTGGCAAGGCAAATCATTCCGGCACAAATTCCCCAGATAGGAAAACCAGTCTGCGCCATTTCTGTAAGTGGTTGAGCGAAGTTGAAGTCTTGAATTAGCTTCAATATGCTGGTGCTCTCCCCACCGGGGATAATGAGCCCATCTAGGTTGCTTAGCTCGCCAGGCAGACGGATAGGAGAAGCCTCTACTGCTAATTGCCGGAGGATGCCTATATGTTCCGCAAATGCTCCTTGCAGGGCTAAGATACCAATCCTCATTTGTGTGCGTTACCTTGTAGAAATTCCTTAGTATCTTCTACCCAGGAAGATACTCATATGGACCAAGATTCTCTGGATGCTAATTACAGAATGGGCAAATATCGCTTAAGCTCGTAATCGGTAACCTGGGTACGATACTGATTCCACTCAATCTTCTTGTTCTTGATAAATGCGTCAAATATATGGTCACCAAGAGTTCTTCTGACGAGTTCACTTCTTTCTGTTAACTGGATGGCTTCCCATAGACTCGCGGGCAAGTTTCCTATACCTCTCTCCTTTCTTTCCTCGTCTGTCATCTCGTACACGTTCTCTTCTATTGGGTCGGGCACATCATATTCCTTTTCAATTCCTTGCAACCCGGCAGCCAGCATGACACTGAAAGCTAGATAAGGATTACAGGCAGGATCGGGGGATCTGAATTCCATTCTGGTAGCTTTCTCATTGCCTGGCTGGTATTCAGGTATCCTTATCAAATCAGCTCGGTTTCTTCTTGCCCAGGTGATGTATACCGGCGCTTCGTAGCCTGGGAGGAGGCGTTTATAAGAATTCACCCACTGATTGGTAACCGAGGTAAGCTCAGGTGCATGCTTTAATAGGCCGGCAGCAAACTGTTTGGCTATCTTGGACAAATGATGATCATTCTTTTTATCGAAGAAGGCATTCCTGTCACCCTTAAAGAGTGACATGTGGACATGCATACCACTGCCGTTTACACCAAACAGAGGCTTGGGCATGAATGTAGCATAAACGCCTTGCATTTGAGCTACCTGCTTAACTACTAACCGGTAGGTCATCACGTTATCGGCCATAGTCAGGGCATCGGTATATCTTATGTCTATTTCGTGCTGGCTGGCAGCAGTCTCGTGATGGGAGCGCTCAACACCAATACCCATTTCTTCCAGAGTGAGAACTGTTTCACTTCTGAGGTCACTGCCAGTCTCGGGAGGTATCATGTCAAAATATCCCCCATTATCCAGGGGCTGAGTTTCACTGGAGTTCTTGAAGTAGAAGTATTCCAATTCTGGTCCCACATAAAAGGTGTAGCCTAAGTCGGCGGCTCGCTTGAGGTTTTCCTTTAGTATATATCTGGGGTCTCCCTCAAAAGGCTTACCACCAGGCTTCAGTATGTCACAGAACATCCTGGCTACAGCAGGTTCCTTTGGTCCCCAGGGTAGTATATGAAAGGTATCTGGGTCAGGCATAGCTATCATGTCACTCTCATCAATTCGAGCAAATCCTTCAATAGAGGAGCCATCAAAACCCGATCCGTATTCCAATGCTGTCTTGATCTCCTCGCGGGTGATTGCGAAGCTTTTCAGAAACCCCAGGATGTCGGTGAACCATAGTCTAATAAATTTGATATCGTGTTCCTTAATCATTTTAAGGACATATTCCTTACTTTCACCTTGCTCCTTATTAAGCATACTAACCCTCCTGTTATCTTTTTATGATAGTTTATCTCTCATTAGACCATAACCACAAATTATAACAGGAGTCAACATTTCTATTGTTGTGAACTACCTTGGTATGTCAAGTTTTTAAGTTAGAAATATAGTTTGAAATTCCTCATAGCGGTAGAGATTTAGTGAGTAAAAGCTGTATATTAGGATTGAATGATTGTAAATAGTAGATTTTATCAGTTTAGCCGTAGTTGTTTGTTGTCCTAGTTAATAAGCGGCAATATATTAGACTATATTGCCGCTTATTAAACTCTTTACTTAACTTTATCCAGGGTATCTTCGATTAAGTAACGCCATGCTGTTTTGTTGTGAGTACCGGGAAGCTAATCCTCTCTCCAGTAGTAAGCGATTAAGTGGTTAAGCAAGTATCCTTTCTACTTCCTCCCTATCGGCATCCATTACGTAGGGGATACCAGAAATTTCGGATGCCTCTTTAGTCAGGGACATGAGGTCGCTCCGTTCAATCAAATCTAATGAGAATTTTCTTGCCCCGGCCATAAGCTGTTGTAATCCTGCAGTTAGGCGGTCGTAGTAGTTGTACATTCCAATAGCAGCAGGAGGAATCCTACTGAAATCCTTTTCGTATTTCTCCTTAAGCTTGCCCACATTCACGAAAGTTTGCATCAGAGCTTCTTGATATCCATTATCTTTGTCGTGCTCTTTTGCTATCTTTTCGCCATTGGCTTTTCCTACTGTAGCTGCAGTGAGAGTAGCTCTGCCAAGGCATATTGCCTTTATATAAGGGGAGCCCAAAGCGATGGCTTTGAATAGTTGGTCCTCCAGAGCGAAACCTCCAGCAATAGCACAACTGGGAACAAAAGCTCCTTTCTTTTCCAGAGTAGAAAGATATTGATACAGGAGGCACTCTATATACACTGTTGGTATCCCCCACTCATTCATCATCCTCCAGGGACTCATTCCAGTTCCACCGCCAGCTCCATCAACAGTAAGAAGGTCTATTTTGGCTTGTGAGGCGAATTTTACCGCTCGTGCCAGGTCTGCTGGTCTATATGCCCCTGTTTTCAAAGTGACATACTTGGCACCTATGCTTCGAAATCTTTCTACCTCTCGGAGGAAGGTTTCCTCATTCACCATTCCTACTCGGGAATGGCGTTCAAATTCTTTGATTGCTCCTATCTTAGAGCTTTCCTGGATCACAGTGTCCTCGGGGTTGGGGATAACAATATATCCTCTTTTTTTCAACTGGAGTGCTCGTTCCAATGATGGCAATTTGACTTCTCCGCCGATATCTTTTGCTCCCTGCCCCCATTTAATTTCTATACCTTCAACCCCTAACTTCTCTACTGCATATTCTGGGACACCAAGGCGGGTGTCCTCCACATTGGCCTGGACCAGTAACATACCAGAGCCGTCATACCAATCCTTGAATATTTTCACTCTTCTGGCTAACTCTGGAGACTGAGTAACTCTCCCATTTTTTATCTCGGCATTGGGATCCATACCACAAACATTTTCTCCACAGATCAAAATAGTTCCACAGATTGCAGCGGCTATTGCTGTTCCTTCCCAGTTAACCCTGGCTATCTCTGTTGAGCCAAGTGCGCCGGTAAAGAAGGGAACCTTCATCTTTATTTTATCGTCAGCTCCTCCAACTTCTGTAGAGATGTTTACAGCCTGAAAGATTGCTTTGTCAGAGTCTGCTTCAATACCCTTTGCACCGACACATGAGCCCTGGATATTAAAATGAGAGAAGTCTATGGGGTAATCCTTTTCTGATCCAGCGGTTACTTTACCAAAGGGTTGAGGGTATATTGTTTCCCTGCCCCTCAGGGCTGATTTACCCACCTCACATAATCCAAGACATCCATCAAGACAGGTAACACAAAGGCCTGATATAGGTGATGGAGAGACTCTATTTTTAGTTTTTGTGGCTGCACTTGCATTTGGTTTACTGTAAGACATTCATACCTCCTTATATTTTTACTGCTACACTTGGTTTTTTCTTTTAACCCGGATAGATAAAAGAGATAGAAGAGATTCTTGTACTTAATCCATAATAACCCTGCTGATTTGGATAATTGTTCCTTTTGTGCCTTGGAATTAGCCCATGTTTTAATGGCATACGGTTGCCGCCTGCCATATTACACAAACTGTTATCTGATGTCAAACTTTCCTCAGAGATGGGATTCTTGCTGCTTCTTTTTCCCAGGGAGAGGTTTGTTGAGGTTAAGGTATCAGGATTGTTTATTATGTGCTTATCGCTATGCCTCTTTCATTGAGATATTTCTTCACTTGTGATATTGAAATCTCTTTGAAATGAAAGACTGAGGCGGCTAGAACCGCAGATGCCTTACCAATTGATATAGCTTCGTAAAAGTGCTCTAATTTGCCGGCGCCTCCTGAAGCAGTAACTGGAATGCTAACAGCCTCAGCTACAGCTCTGGTCATCTCCAGGTCATACCCCTCTTTTGTTCCATCAGCGTCCTTGCTGGTAAGCAGGATCTCTCCAGCTCCCAGCTGTTCAACTCTTTTGGCCCAATCAACGATAGCTATTCCGGTAAACCCGGTACCGCTTTTGACTACTACCTCTAGCCGAGGGATATCGCTCCCTGGGGGATTTTTTCTGCCATCAATGGCAACCACTAATCTGTCCTTGCCAAATTCCTGTGATGCGTCACTTATAAGCTCGGGATTTTCTACAGCAGCGGTATTGATAGAAACTTTATCCACACCCAGGTCAAACAAAGCTTTCATATCCTCGATATTTCTAATTCCTCCACCTACAGTAAAAGGGATAGTGACCTTTTCTGCTACCTTGCTGACCCATTCTAGCCTGGTACCTCTGTTTTCTACGGTCGCCGTGATGTCCAGGAAAGCTAATTCGTCGGCACCTTCCCGGCAATAGGCTTCTGCTGCCTCTACTGGATCTCGTGCATCCCTGAGATTTTCAAACTTCACACCTTTGACCACTCTGCCATCTTTAATATCAAGGCAAGGTATAATTTTTATCTTGTTCATATTCCTCCCTGGGTGATTAATTAAGAAGTTATTTATGTTACATTACTCCCCGATTAATAGCAAAAATATATTGACTTTGCCAATTTAAATAAGGTAGATTTTTCCATAATGAAAGCTGTTATCTTGGCTGGTGGGAAAGCAACTAGATTACGACCCCTTAGTTGCAACAAGGCTAAACTAATGGTACCTGTGTGTAATCATCCTCTACTGGAACACTTTATCAGTTACCTCAAGAGGCATAACATTACCGATATTATTATTGCCCTGGGCAGGCAGGTTGAACAGATTCAGGCTCATTTCGGTGATGGCAGCAAATTTGGTGTGAGTATAACGTACTCAGTGGAAAGTTTTGCTTTGGGGACGGCAGGAGCAGTGAAAAACGCAGAAAGGTTCCTGGATGAATCCTTTATCGTGTTTAATGGCGATATATTTACGGACATTGATTTAACAGCCATGGCGAATTTGCATTATAAGAAAGGAGCCAGTGTGAGCATCGCCTTGACGCCGGTGGATGATCCAACCATATATGGGGTTGTAGAGACAGATGCAGAGGGAAGAATCAAGCGATTCGTAGAGAAGCCAAGGAGAGACGAGGTAGCTACTAACATGATTAATGCGGGTATTTATATTTTGAAACCTGATATTTTAAAATGTGTTTCCTCGAATGCCTTCTCTATGTTTGAGCGTGATGTCTTCCCCCAACTGGTAGAAAGAGGGGAAGCTGTCTATGGTTACCCGTCCCAAGCTTACTGGCTTGATGTGGGTACTCCGGAGAAGTACCTGAGGCTGCATCATAACTTGTTAAATGTTAATAAGGATACGAAGTTTGAAGGTAAGAGCTCTGTTCACTCTACATCTAGAATTGAGGGACCGGTGATAATTGGTGAAGGTTGCTTTATTGGTGAGAACTCCGTAGTAAAGGGACCTGTTGTACTGGGACCGAGTTGCAGTATAGAGGAAGGTGCCATAGTGGAAGGGGCAGTACTATGGCAAGGCTGTGAAGTAAAAAAGGGGGCCAAGCTCAGGAATTGTGTAATTGCCTCAGGGTGTTATATCGGCGAGGAAACTGAAATCTGGGATAACTGTATTTTAGGGGATAATGTAAGGATAGGGGAAGGAAACAGGCTACGTGGGGATATCAGTATTTGGCCGGGTAAATGTATTGAGCCGCATACAATTTGGTTCTAGCTAGACATGGAATAAGAACGTGACTATATCCCCATCCTGGATGACATAGTGCTTACCTTCTGCCCGGAGCAACCCCCTTTTCCGCGCTTCAGCTAAATTCCCACATTTCTCAAGGTCACTGTAACTGATAATCTCGGCACGGATAAAGCCTCTTTCCATATCGGTGTGGACTTTTCCTGCCGCCTTTGATGCTGTGGTATCGTTAGGGATAGTCCATGCCTTTAGTTCAGCAGAAGCAGTGGTGAAGAAAGAAATTAATCCTAGAAGATGATAGGAAAGATTTATAACCTGGTCCAGTGCTGATGTTGTTAAACCCATAGATTCACGGAATTCGCTAGCCTCGGTGTTGCTAAGTTGGCCTAGTTCCATCTCCAGCTTACCGCATAGGGCTGTCACAGCGAATTGTGGATAAACGGATTTTATTTCCTGTTCCAATAGCGAGGCTTGTGGCAATTGATTCTCACCGATGTTAAGGATAACCAGCATGGGTTTAGCGGTAAGGAACTGGTAGTTGGTTAATAGTTTAAGTTCATCCTGGTCAATACTCTGCTGCCTTATTGGAATGTCCTTCTCCAGTGCCGCTTTAATCTTCTTTAGTAATAGCTGCTCTTTTATATATAATTCGCGATCCGATATCTTAGGGCTTTTTAATGCTGAACCTAGCTTGTTGAGTCTCCTATCGATAATAACCAAATCGGAAAAAGCGAGCTCTAAATCCATGTTAGCTATATCTCTGTTAGGGTCTATGCTTCCTTCGGGGTGAGGTATTCTCTGGTCCTCAAAAGCTCGAACTACCTGGAGCAGTGCGTCAGCAGTGGTTAGATAGTTCAGAAATTCCCCTCCGATTTCTTGTTTACTGTGGAAGGTTTTGGGTGAACCTGCGATGTCCACATAGCTTACTTCAGCGGGGGTGGTTTTTTGGGGGTGGAGTATGCCTTCCAGTATTGATAGTCGTGAGTCAGGCACTTTAGCCACACCCAAATTAGGGGTTAAAGAAGAGGAATAAGCGGCGATTTCAGCTTTGCCTTTTATTAGGGTGTTAAAAAGTGTTGTTTTCCCGCTCTTTGGCAACCCGATAATAGCGACTTTCATTTCTGCATTCTACCATATTTTAATTCAATTTTCGGATTAAGGAGACTTTAACTGTGCTAAAATACCGGGGAAATGTTCTATGTTCGTTATGGCAAAGATGATTTCTCCCTGAATAAAGACCTGGAGGGAATAATGGCTAGCCTCGGAGACCCACAAATGCTGGCAATCAATACGGTCAGGCTGGATGGCCAGCATTTAACCCTGAATGAACTTAAGGACAACTGCAATGCTGCTCCTTTCTTAGCCCCATATCGTTTAATTATAGTAGAAGGCTTGCTAAAGCGTTTTGAGCCAAAATGGGGTAAGCAGAGATACAGTAAGCGTGATATTAGCAAGAATCGAAATGGGCTGGAAAGATGGGAAGGTTTTGTCTCTTACATCGGGCAGCTGCCACAAACTACCATATTAATGTTAGTTGATGGTGAAATTAAGACTAGTAATAGTTTGTTAAAGAAGGTTTCATCAGTAGCTAATATTAAGACCTATCCTCGACTGACAGGTTCAAATTTAACGGCCTGGATACGAAGGAGGATGGTTGAAGAGGGTGGTAGTATTACGTCTCAAGCCGTGAGTTTACTCGCTGAGCTCGTAGGTGGAAACCTGTGGGTGATGAACAACGAGATTCAGAAATTGGTTCTCTATACTAGGGGGAGCCAGGTTACTGAAGATGACGTGAGACAAGTGGTGAGTTCTGCCCAGGAGACTAATATTTTTACCCTGGTGGATGCAGTTGTTGAAGGCCGAGCAGGAGTGGCACAGCGGATGCTGCAGCGTCTTCTTCAGGAAGGCATGCCACCTGGTCAAATTCTAGCTATGATTACCAGGCAGTTCCGTTTAATAGCGCAGGCAATGGATCTGGGTACAGGATTGTCTCGAAAGCAAATTCAAGATAGGTTGGGTTTAACGGGGTATCCTCTGGATAAAACGCTCAAGCAATCTGAGTTATATGACCTTGAGCACATAAAGCGGACTTATGCCAGGCTTTTAGAAACTGACCTGGCTATCAAAACCGGCAAATACAATGACCAGTTAGCTCTCGAGCTGCTGCTGGCAGAGCTTAGCACCTGTTGAGTTTAAGGCGGCGAAGTTTTTATATTTGAGGATTTCCTGGATATTGTCTTACTTTTATTTATCGCGGGTGGTGTATTGCCAAAGTAGACCTTGGTATGAGGCCAGGGAATCTCAATTCCCTCCTTATCAAAAACCCTTTTAATTCGAAGGCGTAGCTCTCCTGCTACAGCCCACTGGCGAATCGGCTTAGTATCCCCCAGTATCTTAATGTCAATGCCCGAAACACCTAGATTATCCACCCTGAGTACCTTGGGCGTACTCACAAAATCTTTACTCCAGTTGGGGTCCTTTGCCATTTCCTGGCAGACGTTATTTATAACTTCAATAACACGGTCAAGATCTTCCGCATAGGCAACTGCGATATTGAGGTTAACTCTGGAATATTCCTTGGTAAAGTTGCTGGAGATCGTGATTTCGTTATTGGAGATGGAATGAACTATGCCATCTAAATCCCTGAGGACAGTGCGGCGTAACCCTATTTCTTCAACTAAACCACTGATGCCGGCAACAGTAACCACATCGCCCACTCTGTATTGGTCTTCCAGTATAATGAAGACACCAGCAAGCAAGTCCTTTATTAGATTCTGGGTTCCAAAGGCTATGGCGATGCCTGCAATGCCAAGCCCGGTTAATGCTGCGGCAATGTTTATCCCAAACTCAGGCAGTATAGTGAAGATGGTAAAAATGGCGATGATTATCTTGCCTGTTTTAACAAAAGCTGAGGAAAGCGTATCAGCTCTCTTCTTCACTTCTGCCTTAGATTGCCTCTTTGCTTGCCGGGATATGGATCTCTGTATTAACAGCGGTGTAAGATGCCGCAGTAAGAAAAATAATATAAGGGCAGCAATAATGATAACGAGGATGCGGATACCATGAGTATCAAGCCAATCAATCAAAACATGTCCGCTTAGCCAGCTACTCATGGTAATATACTGTATTTGGTTCATTATTACTTATACCTTATAGCTTTGCTTCGTATTTACTACTATGCTAACATACTTAGTATTCAGACTCAATTAACATCCAAGTTAATATTCTCTAAGGGGGTAATGCCGAGTGACCAGTGATGAAATCAGACAGCTATTCCTGAAGTTCTTTCAGGATAGGGGACATAAAATTATCCCCAGCTCAACCTTAGTCCCTCGTGGTGACCCGACCTTATTATTAACTACCGCTGGAATGGTGCAGATTAAACCTTATTTTCTGGGGTTGGAGAAACCTCCTGGTGTACGCCTGGCTTCCTGTCAAAAATGCTTTCGAACGACTGATATAGATGTCGTTGGTGATGTGAAGCATCTAACTTTTTTTGAGATGCTGGGAAATTTCAGCGTTGGTGATTATTTTAAAAAGGAGGTAATTCCCTGGGCGTGGGAATTCGTCACGGAGTACTTAAAGTTACCTGAGGAGCGGCTGTGGATAACTGTTTATCTTGACGATGATGAAGCTTTTAACTACTGGCGGCAGGTAGGTGTTCCTGCGGAGAGAATATTACGTTTTGGCGAGGAGGAAAATTTTTGGGGTCCTGCTGGCGATTCAGGGCCTTGTGGACCATGCAGCGAAATACACTATGATCTGGGTGAGGAGGTTGGCTGTGGCAGGCCTGAATGTAAACCTAACTGTGACTGTAATCGATTCTCTGAGATATGGAACTTGGTATTCATTCAATATAACCAGAGTCCCGATGGCAGTCGTACACCACTGCCTGAACCAAATATCGATACCGGGATGGGGCTGGAGAGAACTACGGCGGTTATGCAGGGTAAATCTTCGGTTTATGAAACTGCACTTTTTTTACCTGTTATTCACATGATTTGCCAGTTGACTGGCAAGCATTACGGTGAGAATAACAACGATGACCGCGCTATCAGGATTATTGCTGAGCAT
>Ga0209986_10001491_pt1 | contig 22418 bp, 13 predicted proteins | sample BlataG_FD_183168 | JGI IMG/M metagenome (GOLD analysis project Ga0209986, IMG submission 183168) | Deep subsurface microbial communities from Black Sea to uncover new lineages of life (NeLLi) - Black_00105 metaG (SPAdes) (version 2) | ecosystem: Environmental > Aquatic > Marine > Oceanic >... | reverse complement strand
TAGGATGAAGATGATGCTGAAATAGAGGCCGAGCAGGTCAGCCTGATTCTCGGTTCCAATTTCGTCATCTCCTTTCAAGAGCGTGAAGGGGATGTCTTTGGCCCGGTGAGGGACAGAATCAGGAAGGGCAAAGGGCGCGTCAGGGGAGTGGGAACTGACTACCTCGCCTATGCCCTGCTGGATGTTGTGGTTGATAACTATTTCGCCGTTCTGGAACGGGTGGGAGAAAATATAGAAGATGCAGAACAGGAGCTGGCCGCAAACCCCACCCCGGAAATCCTGCAGCTCATTCACAAATTAAAGAGAGGGATGATATTCCTGCGCAAGTCAGTCTGGCCTCTGCGAGAAGTCGCTAGTGGCTTAGAACGATGTGAGTCGCCATTGATTCACGAGTCAACAAGTATATATCTCCGCGATGTCTATGACCACACCGTCCAGGTTATCGACACCGTTGAGAGCTACAGGGACATGCTTTCGGGCATGCTTGATATCTATCTTTCCAGCATAAGCAACAAAATGAACGAAGTAATGAAGGTGCTGACCATCTTTGCCGCTATATTTATACCCCTTACCTTTATTGCTGGTGTTTATGGCATGAATTTCGCCAATATGCCCGAGCTTCAGTGGCGGTACGGATACTTTGTTACCTGGGGTATGATAGCACTGGTAGCGCTCTTGCTGGTGAAGTTTTTCAAGAAGCGGAGGTGGCTCTAAAATGCAGCGGTGATCTCGTTCAGATAAATTAGAGACACATACATGGATTATGAAAGAGCGCTACAACTCCAGGCATTTAGAGAGTCTAGAGGACCGCTCTCATCGCCCCAGGCATATAAGACAGCCCACTCAGCCCCCCCCCGTAGAGTCGAATTATCGCCAAAAGCCCTTAGTACGAATCGTTTAGAATAATATTCCAAAAAGTGAACAACTACTTGACTTTATGCCAATATTTCTAGTATAATATTTCAAGATGATTGAGAGAAGAAAGAAAATACTAGAAATATGTTTCTAGTAATATTATACATCAATAACGAAGTTTGTCAATATGTTTTTCACAGTTTCGGAGAAAATTTAAGGGGGATTTTGAGAGATGTCTGAGTGGACTTTTATTACAAATCATGGACTAGTATTAGCTTCCATTGCCAAGCACCCAGAGAAGACAGCTAGAGAAATTGGTGACGATGTCGGCGTAACCGAGAGGACAGCTCACAGTATGATCATGGATCTTGAGAAAGAGGGCTATATCACCAAAACCAAGGTTGGCGTAAAGAACACGTATACTATCTACCCTGACCTGCAGATTAAGACCTGTGACGCTTCTGTGGGAGAACTCCTGGTGATGCTTGGCTGGAAACGCCGTAAAAGACGTACAAAAACCGACACACCAGAGAATGCCGATTATCGGCATTACGAAGCAACTAAGTTAGTCCAGCGAGAATATTCCTAGATTGCGTGAGGTAAACGCGTTAACATGAGTCCGTTCAGATTTCTCAAACCGAAGTCCACTATATCAGAACAGGATATAACCACTGGTCTGCGCTGGTTGACCTGGGAGGGAACATTCTCCCTGGGCTTCAATAGCATTACTACCAGTGGTTTCCTGGCTGCTTTTGCACTTGCGCTCGGTGCTAACTACCTTCAGATAGGTATCCTGGCAGCTATACCCTTCCTTTTGCAAATAGTTCAGATACCAGCAATCGGGCTCGTTGAAAGAATTCGGCGTCGTAAGCAAATCGCTGTGCTTAGCTGGTTTCCGGCACAGCTTTTGTGGTTTCCAATCGCACTCATTCCTATTTTTATTCTTGTTCCCAGCGAGACCGCAATATTCCTACTGCTAGTGCTAATGGCAGTTCGTGGCCTATTAAACGCTGTTTGCAACGCTGCCTGGAATGGCTGGATTCGTGATTTAGTACCGCAGACAATGCTTGGGCGGTTTTTCTCAAGGCGGCTCTTATTCGCCACTGTGACCGCAGTAGTTTTCAGCCTGGGGGCAGCTATCTTCATAGATTACTGGCGAGGACATGTGCCAGGCGAGAACATGATTTTAGGCTACACATATGTTCTTCTCTTTGGTGCCCTTTTCCTCGGGCTGGCCAGCCCAGTGTTAATGTCCCTCATGCCAGAACCGTTAATGCAGCCGATACTCGGCTCTCAGCCTTCTATAGGGCAAAGGCTCACTGCCCCGCTTAGAGATAGCAACTTCAGACGGTTGATACAGTTCTTGTTCTTCTGGGGGTTTGCCTCTAACCTGGCTATTCCCTTTTTTGCCGTCTACATGCTTGTGAGGCTGGGATTGCCTCTCTCGTGGGTTATTGCCCTCAGCGTTCTCAGTCAGCTGTTTAACATCTTCTTTCTTCGCGTCTGGGGCCGCTTTGTTGACAGGTTTGGCAACAAGGCAGTCCTCACACTCTGTGCCTCATTGTACCTCCTGGTTATCCTGGGCTGGATATTTACCACCATGCCGGAGCGATACTTTCTGACCATGCCGCTTCTTGTGCTCTTGCATGTATTTGCCGGAATCGCCAACGCCGGAGTAACCCTCACCGTAGGTACTATTGGCCTGAAACTGGCACCGCAAGGTGAGGCGACGCCTTATCTCGCTGGAGCATCTATGGCTACTAATCTAGGAGCCGGATTAGGACCCCTCCTTGGAGGCCTCCTGGCCAATTTCTTCAGCGCACGCCAACTGAATCTAACCTTCACCTGGATTGATCCGGTCAGTTCTATTCAGCTTCCGGCCCTTAGTATTATCGGCTTTGATTTTCTGTTTGGCATTGCTTTCATCGTGGGGCTGATTACTTTGGGTGTCCTATCTCGCATCCGTGAAGAGGGTGAAGTAGGCCGTGAAGTATTACTTGAGTCGCTCTTCTTCCCAACTCGGGAGTTATCGCGACCTATGAGTTCAGTGCCAGCGTATAACCTTCTGAGCAATTTCCCTTTTGGCTCTCTGAAGCGGGTGCCAGTTCCCGGCTTAGACGTAGCCTTCGGTGTTACTGCTTACCAAATTGCTGAGATGTCTAGGGCAGCTACCTTGACAGCAGTAAGTGGCCGTAGATTAACCAAGAAACTGGCAAAAGCACTCGAAGGCGGACTGAACGGCATTTGGAAGACCAGGGAAGAAGTGAAGGCGCACGGTGTTGAGATTACGCGGCAGGTGGCGCGTGGGGCAATGCACGTGGTTAATGAGAAGCCCCTGGCCGTGGAACAACTAGTTAGTCCGATAATAATGGGTGTCGTGAAAGTCTCGAGCCGAGCAGGCGTGAACCCGCTGAACGGTATCTTGGGAGCCAGCCAGGGAATTATCCAGGGGGCGGCTGAAACAGGGACTGACCTTGGCGATGCTACACTCCAGACAATAGAGGCAGCCAAGGAGATAGCAGCACAAACCGGACTGTCTGAGGAGTCGGCAGTGGCTAGAGTGGCTGAGGGTGCCTTGCAGGCTGCGGAGGCCATCGGCCCAGAAGCTGTAGCCGAAGTAGCAGAATCCTTACCCGAGGAGATTTTGCCATTAGACATCAAAGAGGTGGAATATAAAGAGTAGCGTTTTAGTGAAATTCGCTAACGTGCAGTGTTACATAGATTATTTAGTGAATTATTCCTATAATTGATAGAATGTGTACATCTGTTGACGTAAGAAAAAGGTTAGGAGGTAGTCAACATGACTGGAATATATCTAATCTTACCGACTTTGCTGACGATATTTGCGTCTTTTCTCATCGTGAAGGCTGGTGCCATCGCCTTAATGCTGACCGGGATGGATTCAGAAAAGGCAAATTTTCAAGCATTGTCAGCATTTACTCGAACGGGATTTACCACAAGAGAGGCAGAACTTATGGTGAATAACCCCAGAAGGCGACGCATTGCCACTTGGCTCATCATACTAGGTAATGCTGGCCTTATTGCTGTTATTGTTACTGCTTCGTCATCCATCGCCACCAGCCCAGGCTACAAGCTACTAATTACAATTGCTGCCCTTCTGGTAGGGACGTATCTGCTATACAGGCTCACAAAGCATAGAAGCTTTGTTCGAAGGTGGGAGAGATTTGTCGAGAATCGCATTGTAAAGCTGAAAACCCTTGAGGAAAGCACTACAGAAGAACTCCTGCACCTGGTTGAAGGATATGGTCTTACAAGAGTAATAATCACCAAAGATTCGCATTTTATCGGTCGTTCTCTTGTGGAAGCTAATACCCCTGAGAACGAATTCTGGGTTGTGGGTATCGAACGAGGCAAAGATTGGATTTCTCTTCCGAGGTCACGAGAAGTAATAGATGATGGCGATAGGCTTGTTGTCTACGGTAACCTCAATAACTTGAAGAGCATTTTCGCCAGAGATTAGTATTGGGACATGCTGCTTGGATAAGCGGCCCGGCAGATTGGCGAGATACCGATAAGGAGGTACAGAATAATGCCCATATTGATTAAGAAGCGGTCTCAAAAGGCGGGACTGCCACCGGGAACCTTGGTGCATATAGGCGAACGAAAGGTTGAAAAAGTAAGGATTACCATCTTTGACTACGACGCAGACCAGTTTCAAGAGAAGGAAGCCAAGACCATTGAAGAAAGTTATCCTTTCCGGGATAAGCCAACCGTTACCTGGATAAACATAGACGGCTTCCACGACACGGGGATCATAGAGAAGCTTGGGAATCACTTTGGTTTGCATCCTCTCTTGCTGGAGGATATCGTCAACACCGAGCAGCGCCCCAAGATGGATGATTATGGAAACTACATCTTCATTGTCCTGAAAATGCTCTATTACAGGGAAGAGAGGAAAGCCGTGGAGGCGGAGCAGGTTAGCTTGGTCCTGGGCTCAAATTTTGTGGTTTCGCTACAGGAGCGTGAAGGTGATGTTTTTAAGCCGATAAGGGAAAGGATAAGGAACAATAAAGGCCGCTTAAGGAAGGCTGGTGCTGATTATCTGGCTTATGCTTTGCTTGATGCCGTCGTCGATAACTACTTCATTGTCCTCGAAAAGCTCGGGGAGCAGATAGATGATATCGAGCAGCAACTGGCCACCAACCCCACGAAGGAGACACTGGGCCATATCCGCGAGTTCAAGAGGGAGATGATATTCCTGCGCAAGTCAATCTGGCCTCTGAGGGAGGTGGTCGGTGGTCTGGAACGGTGCGAGTCACCGCTGATTCATAAAGCAACAGGGGTATACCTCCGCGACGTCTATGACCACACCATCCAGATTATCGATACGGTGGAAAGCCTGCGGGACATTCTTTCCGGACTTCTGGATGTCTATCTCTCGAGTATGAGCAACCGGATGAACGATGTTATGAAGGTGTTGACCATCTTCGCCTCCATCTTTATACCGCTCACCTTTATTGCTGGTGTTTATGGCATGAACTTTGCCAATATGCCTGAGCTCCATTGGCGGTATGGATACTTCGAAATCTGGGGCGTAATGGTATTGGTGGCCGTCATGCTGTTGATCTTTTTCAGGAGGCGAAAGTGGCTCTAGCGATATGAGCCATAGCGGAGCGCGGTTACACAGGTTAAGGACTAAACTGGTGACTACTATGACTACCAGGTATGGGCGGCGTAGCAAGAACGGGACAGATTAAGGGAATACAGCAATGGATACTTCCGCGGGTTAAATTATGGCCTAAAAGCAGGAGATTATCGGTGTTAGAAAGGAGTTCAAGCATGAAAATTCTTCTTGTCGTTGATGGCTCATCATATTCTGAGATGGCAACCGGGACACTGAAAGCACTGCGGCTCCCTTCCCGTACCGAGGTCACTGTAATGACAGTGATACCTGAACACAGCTTTCTGGGAGGCATAACCATTGGCAACGTGATGGACGCCTCAGCGAAGAAGGAGATACAGGGACAGAAGGCTCTGGAACTGCTGGAAGGCCCGATTCGGGAACTCAAGGCGAGTAAACATAAAGTAGAAGGCTTGGTGCAGTGGGGAAACCCTGCTGAAACAATCTTGAGGGTAGCCGGCGAAAGGAGTGCCTCTCTGGTGGTAATGGGAGCCAAGGGTTTGACTGACCCTTCTCAGTTTCTTCTAGGCAGTGTTGCCCTGGCGGTGATGAAACACGCAAAGGTCAGTGTCCTATTGGTAAGGCAGACGGCTCGCATCACTAATCAGGTATCACGTGCTAAAAGGAAGGGCATCGCCATTAACCGCATCTTGATAGCTACTGACGGTTCGAAATACTCGAATATGGTTACTCGGTTCCTCTTGGACCTGCCTTTGCGACGGCACTGTGAGGTCATTGTGATGACCGCACTTCAGTCTTATCTCGTAGCGTGGGTGAAGACTCCAACGCTTGATTTTCGGACCAATCAAGAGATACTGGCTAGGCTACAGGCAGCCGAAGAAAGCGAGGCAAGCAAGATAACGGCTAAAACGGAAAAGGACTTGCAAACAAGAGGATATAAGACTACGTCCGTAGTAATGCGAGGAGGAGCAGCTAAGTCCATATTGAAAGCTGCCGAGAAGTATGCGCCTGACATTATTGCGCTCGGGGCCAAGGGACTGACAGGGATTGAGTCATTTCTTTTGGGAAGTGTGGCTGAGAGAGTAGCCAGATATGCCAACTGCTCAGTGTTGATCGGCCGAGCCCACAAGTGATTCGGATATCACAGGTTGGACGCCGTGGCTCCCGATAGAGTGCTATTTCAGGCTTTGGGACGAATCAATCATGAGATTAGCGGTGCATATTTGGAAAAAGGAACAGAAAGATGAGCCGTGTCTTCAAGGTAGTTTTTGCTGTAGCTGAGGCCAGCCCTTTAATAAAGGTTGGCGGTCTTGGTGACGTTGCTGGCTCTCTACCCCGTGCCTTGAGACAAAGAGGACACGATGTTCGAATTGTTATGCCGCAATATGGCATCATAGACCTAGAGGGAATTCCATCTAGCGGGCAGGGCACCTTCACCCTGCCGTTTATCGGCGGTCATGAGAGTGTTGGCTTAACCAAGGTGGTACTCAAAGACGGGACACCAGTGTATTTAGTGGGAAATGATAGATATTTTGGCAGAAAGGCTGTGTATGGTGAGCAGGACGATTTGGAGCGCTTCCTGCTTTTCTCTCTGGCAGTCATAGAAGTACCCAAGATGATAAGATGGCAGCCGGATGTTCTTCACTGTCATGATTGGCATGCTGGGCTAGTTCCTGCCTTGCTGAAGGTAGCCCACACAAATGATACTTTCTACTCCTCGTGTGGCTCAGTATTCACAATTCATAATCTAGCTTACCAGGGCTGGTTTGACGACTGGTTTGCTCGACGTGCCGACCTCTACCAGTATCTACCACCGTGGGATGACCCTGCACGGGAGAAGGCATATAGTTTTACGGCTCTTGGTATCTACCATGGCGACGCTATCTCCACTGTCAGTCAAACATATGCTAGAGAGATACTAACACCAGAATATGGCGTCGGGCTCGAGTCACTGCTGCAGAGACGCAACGGCAGTCTTTTTGGAATTCTCAATGGCGTCGATTATGAAAATTTCGCCCCGTCTACTGACTGCACCATATTGGCTAACTACAACATCCACAGCTTGGACAAGAGAGTTGGAAACAAGATCGCACTGCAGGAGAAAGCTGGCTTGCCAGCTAATGCCGAAATCCCGCTGCTGGGCTGGGCAGCACGCTTGGTTGAACAGAAAGGCATTGATATTCTGATTGACGCTCTTGACTCGCTCCTTTCTAACGCAGATGTGCAATTCGTACTGCAGGGCGCCGGTGAGACTCGATACCAAGAAGCCTTAAAACCCTTAGAGAGTCGTTATCCTGCCAAAGCGCGTATGTTCCTCGACTTGGATTTTTCATTAGCACGGCTCATCTTTGCTGGGTGTGATTTGTTTCTGGCACCCTCTCGTTTTGAACCGTGTGGCTTGGCTCATCTCACAGCCATGCATTATGGAGCTATTCCCCTGGTGAGGTATACTGGCGGTCTGAAAGAAACAGTGCAGGACTGCGCACCGGACTTGTCCAGGGGGCTTGGCTTCGTCTTTGAAAAGTACGATGCAGATGCGCTACTAGCAGCACTACATCGTGCGCTCATAGCTTTCCGAAGGAAGGAGGAGTGGCGGAAGCTCATGAGACGATGCATGAAGGCTAACTTCTCGTGGCACACGTCTGTCCAACAGTACGAGGCTCTGTATGAGATGGCAAAACGGAAGGCCTTAGATAAAGGTAGGTAAGAAGTGTTCTAGTGCTGGACTGGATTTGAGCAAATCAAGACCATTTGGCTACAATGCAACAAATAAATAACAGAACTAGGGAATAGGTCAGCATATGTGAATAGGGATACTTATATAACCATGCTGATAAACGAAACATTCACGTAAGATGCTGACTGGGGTATAATGTAACCGCATGAAACTGTGATGACCAAGCTGAAGACGGGATGGCAATATACAGTTCTGTGTGAAAGCGAGCATATCCCAAAATGATAGATTCAGAAGAGAGCAGAAAAAGGGTAGTTATTGAAGGGGTGAAGCCGGAGATAGATGGCGTCCGTTTCCCCATTAAGAGAATCATTGGTGACGAAGTGATTGTCGAGGCCGACATTTTTGCCGATGGTCATGATATGCTCCACGCCGTTCTCTTGTATCGCAAAGAAGGCGACCGCGACTGGACTGAGGCTCCGATGGAGTTTCTGGTAAATGACCGCTGGCGCGCCAGCTTCATAGTTACCGAACTGGGACGGTATCAGTATACACTCACGGCATGGGTTGACCGATTTAAGTCGTGGCAGGAGAAACTGACCAAGAAGCTGAAAGCACGCCAGGCTGCTTCGGTTGATTTCCTGGAAGGAGCTCGGCTTATAGAAGAAACGGCGCAGCGTGCAGCCAAGCGTGACGCCCGCACCATGCAGGAATGGGCAGAGTCACTGCGTTCGAACGAGGTGTCCCGGTCAGCTAAGACCAGGCTAGCGCTCAGTAAGAAAGTGAGCAGGCTTATGACCAAGTATGCCGACAGGCAGTTTGCCACCACTTACCCTAGAGAACTGGGGGTGGTAGTGGACCGAGAGAAGGCGCGCTTCAGCACCTGGTACGAGATGTTCCCTCGCTCCTGCGCGCCTGAGCCTGGTCAACACGGCACCTTTAGTGACTGCCAAAGGCGCCTCCCCTATATTGCGGAGATGGGTTTTGACATATTGTACTTCCCACCCATCCATCCCATTGGTCATACCAATCGAAAAGGGAAAAACAACGTTACCATGGCAAATACCGATGCCCCCGGGACTCCTTGGGCAATTGGTTCAGAGGAAGGTGGGCACAAGGCAGTCCACCCTGAGCTCGGCACTTTGGAAGACTTCCAGAGATTGATGAGCAAGGCCCGAGAACATTGTATTGAGGTAGCCCTCGACCTGGCTTTTCATTGCTCACCTGACCATCCCTATGTCAAGGAGCACCCGGAATGGTTCCACTGGCGGCCAGACGGCACGGTGCAATATGCCGAAAACCCGCCCAAGAAATATCAGGATATCTACCCTCTGGATTTTGAGACTGAGCACTGGCGAGAGTTATGGGATGAGCTTAAGAGTATTGTCTTCTTCTGGATAGAGCAAGGGGTACGCATCTTCCGGCTTGACAATCCCCATACCAAGCCCTTCGCCTTCTGGGAGTGGCTGATTACTGAGGTCAAAAGGGACTACCTTGATGTCATCTTCCTTTCGGAGGCTTTCACCCGCCCCAAGATTATGTATCGTCTGGCTAAGCTGGGCTTCAGCCAGTCTTACACCTACTTCACCTGGCGCAATGTCAAGTGGGAACTGACCCAGTATTTTACTGAACTTACACAGACTGATGTAAGAGAGTTCTTCCGTCCCAGTCTGTGGCCAAATACACCTGATATTCTGAGCGATTCCCTCAGGGATGGAGGTCGGCCGGCATTCATCACGCGTCTAGTTCTGGCGGCTACCCTTGGGTCTAATTACGGGATTTACGGTCCAGCCTTTGAACTCTGCGAAAACCGCCGCAAGGATACCATCAGTGAGGAATACTTGGAATCCGAGAAATACGAACTGAAACACTGGGACATTACTAACCCCAACAGCCTTAAAGACCTTATTGCCCGGGTCAATAGCATCCGCAGGGAGAATCCGGCTCTTCAAGGCGACCTGAGCCTGCGTTTTCATGAGGTGGACAACGACCAGCTTATCTGCTACAGCAAGCGTACGGAAGACCATTCTAATGTAATACTGGTGGTGGTAAACCTGGACTACCGCTACCGGCAATCGGGCTGGGTTAACCTCTCACTGGAAGAACTGGGGCTTGGCCGCAACGAGGTATACCAGGTTCACGACCTTCTCGGCGACGCTGTCTACCGCTGGCAGGGTGCGAGGAACTATGTAGAACTTGACCCAGGGAAAATACAAGCCCACATCCTCAGGGTGCAGCGGCAGGCTGCCGGAGCTTAGCCCGTGATTCTCACGTAATAGGATAGACTAATAACATGGCTACTGGTGATAAGAGATATTTCTGGCGTGATAGTGACCCGCTCTGGTACAAGGATGCCATCATCTATGAGCTTCATGTCCGTGCCTTCTACGACAGCAACGGCGACGGCTTCGGTGACTTTCCCGGCCTGATGCAGAAACTGGACTACCTTCAGGATCTCGGAGTCGATACTATCTGGCTGCTGCCGTTTTACCCTTCGCCTCTCAAAGATGACGGCTACGATATTTCTAACTATACCGATATCCACGCTATATACGGGACGACCAGCGACTTTAGGGAGTTGATAAGAGAGGCAAACTATCGTGGACTTCGCGTAATTACGGAACTGGTTCTTAACCATACCTCAGACCAGCACCCGTGGTTCCAGCGAGCGCGGCGCGCTCCTGCTGGCAGCCGATGGCGTAACTTCTATGTCTGGAGCGATACCCGGGACAAATATAAGGAAGCCCGCATAATTTTCAAGGATTTCGAGTCGTCAAACTGGACCTGGGATCCAGTGGCTGGCGCCTACTACTGGCACCGTTTCTACTCACACCAGCCTGACCTCAACTACGATAGCCCTCTGACGCGGCAAGCTATCATGCGCGTGGTAAACTTATGGCTGGGCATGGGAGTTTCCGGGCTTCGCCTGGATGCAGTGCCCTATCTCTATGAGCGAGATGGCACTAACTGCGAAAATCTACCGGAGACACACGCTTTCCTCAAGGAACTGCGCCGCCAGGTGGATGAAAGATTCCAAAACCGCATGCTGCTCGCCGAGGCAAATCAGTGGCCTGAAGATGCTGCCGCTTACTTTGGCGATGGAGACGAGTGCCATATGGCCTATCATTTTCCCCTCATGCCTCGCATGTTTATGGCCATCCGCATGGAAGACCGCTTTCCTATCATCGATATCCTCCAGAACACGCCACCATTTCCAGAGGCCTGTCAGTGGGCTCTTTTTCTGCGCAACCATGATGAACTCACCCTGGAGATGGTTACCGACGAGGAGCGTGACTATATGTACCGAGTATACGCTCACGACACCCAAGCTCGGGTCAATCTGGGCATCCGCCGCCGCCTAGCTCCGTTGCTTAATAATGACCCCAAGAAGATTGAACTGTTGAATGGGCTTCTCTTTTCGCTTCCCGGGACACCCGTGATTTACTACGGAGATGAAATAGGTATGGGAGACAACTTCTATCTGGGCGACCGCAATGGCGTCCGCACCCCAATGCAGTGGAGTACAGACCGCAATGCCGGCTTCTCCCGCGCTAACGCGCAGCGACTCTATCTGCCCATTGTCATTGACCCGGAGTATCACTACGAAGCCATCAACGTGGAGGCTCAGCAGAGCAACCCCGATTCGCTCCTGTGGTGGACAAAGCACCTCGTTGCCCTGAGGAAGCAGTTCAAAGCATTGAGCAGGGGAAGCCTTGAGTTCCTCTATCCGGAAAACCGAAAGGTGCTGGCTTTTGTCCGGCGCTACCAGAATGAGACCATCTTGGTTGTGGCTAACCTGTCACGTCTGGCACAGCACACCAGCCTTGATCTGGCTGCATTCAACGGGAAGGTACCCGTGGAGGTCTTCGGGCAGGCAGAGTTCCCGCCCATTGGGGAGGCAGCATACCCCTTCACCCTGAGCCCATATGCTTTTTACTGGTTTTCCTTAGAATCCAGAGAGCCAGAAAGGGTTGATTTGCTCACCCCGGTAAAAGAGATTCTGGTACCAGCCCTGACGCTAGCAGGAGACTGGAAAGCCCTGTATAACGGCAGGGGGAGGATAGCACTGGAAGCGGCATTGCTGAGTTACATAAAACAGCGCCGCTGGTTTGGCGGGAAGGCCCGGCATATCCGTTCCGGGGATATATGGGATGTTATCCCTATACCTTTTGAGACTTCGATGGCTCACCTTATCCTTTTCCAGATAAAGTATTCTGAGGGGGACCCCGAGACGTACCTGGTTCCTGTCACCTTAGCTCTGGGAGAAAAGGTAAAGCGAGTCATCAACGAATTACCTCAAGCTGTCGTCGCTCGCCTGGCATTGAAGGGCAAAGACGGCGAGGGAGAAGGTATCATTTACGACGCCCTGGTTGAGCCAGGTTTTCGCAGTGCCATCCTTAAGGTTATGTCCCGGCGCCGCCGCTTCAGGGGTGAAAAGGGGGAGGTTGCTGCCTCTCCCACCCGAAAGGTGTTTCGCCTATTACGTGGTCCCATGGGCGAGGCTTTGGAATCTGCTCTCCTCAAAGGGGAGCAGTCCAACACCTCCGTGGTCTATAAAGAACGGTTCCAACTGAAGCTCTACCGCCGTCTTGAGGAAGGGATCAGCCCTGAAGTTGAAATTGGTCTCTTTCTCACTGAACAGGAAGCCTTCCCCAACGCGCCGCCAGTGGCCGGGGTTCTTGAGTACCAGCCTCGGGAGAGAAGCCAGCCGGTGACCCTGGGCATCCTTCATGGGTACGTGCATAACGAGGGCGATGCCTGGGATTATACCGTGGACTCGCTGAAGCGTTATTTTGGGCAGGCTCTGGCAACTCCAGGGGTAGAAGTACCCCAACCCTTGGGGCGCTCCCTGCTCGACATCTGTGAGGAAGATATCCCTCTGGCGGCGAAAGATACCATTGGGTTCTATCTAGCTTCGGCGGACCTTCTGGGTCAGCGCACCGCCGAGCTTCATCTGGCACTAGCCTCAGCCACAGACAAGCCAGAGCTTATCCCGGAACCATTCTCAGTCACCTATCAGCGGTCTATGTACTACGGGATGAGGCAGTTTAGTCTTGAGGTTTTACAGCTTTTGAGGCAACGTTTAAAGCAGCTTCCAGGCGAGGCAAAGACAGATGCCCAGAGGGTTCTTGCTCTCCAGGACACCATTATAGGACGACTGCAGGAGGTGACCAGGCAGAAGATCACCGGGATGCGCATCCGCTGCCATGGGGACTACCACCTAGGGCAGGTGCTGTACACTGGTAACGACTTTGTTATCATTGACTTTGAAGGTGAGCCGGCACGGCACTTGGGTGAACGCCGAATCAAACGCTCGCCTCTCAGGGACGTTGCCGGTATGATACGCTCCTTCCACTATGCCACCCACGCAGCACTGCGTGCTCGGACTTCGGCAGTACCCCGGCCAGAAGACCTGCCTGTTCTGAAAGAGTGGGCCCATGCCTGGTATTACTGGGTCTCGGCTACCTTCCTGAAGTCCTACCTGGAACTAATGGCGGACACCCCTATATTGCCACCGAGTCGGGAGAGCATGCAGGTTCTTCTAGACGCATACCTCCTTGATAAGGCTATCTATGAGGTAAATTATGAGCTTAATAATCGCCCAGACTGGGTGGGACTGCCGCTTGAGGGCATCCTGCAGGTGCTGGGTGCCGATGATGAGAGAGCAGCCGAGGGGGCGGAGAGCGAAGCTGCCAGAACCGCTCCAGTCGCAGAAGTGAAACCGGAAAAGGCAGCCACAGGGGCAAAGGCGCCTGGCGAGAAGGCCTAAAAAATGAGCTCCTCTTCTAGTATTCGCCTCCTCCATAACTTGGCACAACTCTACGGGATACAGACAGCCTATTATGCTGTCTCACACCGCCGTAAGCAGGCGTCGCCTGAAGCCTTGTTGGCGGCGCTTAAGGTGCTGGGAGCCCCGGTGGCAGGCTTACAATACGTCCCGTCGGCGTGGCGAGAAAGACGGCAGGAAATCTGGCAGTGCCCGCTACAACCGGTCATCATAGCCTGGAAAGGGAAACTGCCATCGATAGAAGTCAGACTCCCCTATCGTGAAGCTGATACCGTGATAAATTGCCACTTGAAGCTGGAGTCTGGTGAAGAAAGACAGTGGCAGTGGCGCGGTGGTGAGGGGGAATTGCTTGCGGCGGATGATGTGGAGGGGACGAAATACGTGGTAAAACAAATGTCGCTGCCGGATGGCTTACCCCTGGGATACCATCGGCTTACCGTAGAGCTACGGGGTAAACAGGAAGAGAGTCTGGTAATTTCAGCGCCAATGAAGGCGTACAGTCCTCCAACCGGGCTGGGAAATCGGCAGTGGGGTGTCTTTATCCCTCTATATGCGCTGCACACCCAAAGAAGCTGGGGGGCTGGCGATTTCTCAGATCTAATAGAGTTGACGGAATGGGCTGGGGATATGGGAGGTCAGGTGATAGCTACGCTGCCTCTGCTGCCCACTTTCGTTGACCGTATCTTTGAGCCCAGCCCTTATCTCCCGGTCAGCCGCTTGTTATGGAATGAATTCTTTCTGGATATAACCAGAGTTCCAGAGTTGCGAGATCGTCCCTCAGTGCAGGCTCTCCTGGTGTCAGCACCATTACAAGATGAGATTGGAGTACTGCGCAATTCAGCATTGGTAGATTACCTGCGGCTGATGGCATTGAAGCGTAAAGCCCTGGAAGAGCTCAGTTTCTATTTCTTTGGTGAGGAATCCAGACGGCAAGAGAACCTTCGGCAATTTACCGAAGCCAATCCAATAGTTGAGGACTACGCCCGCTTCCGTGCTGCCTCCGAAAAACTGGGTATCTGCTGGCGGTCATGGCCCCAGCTACTTCGGGAAGGCGTCTTGCGGGAAGGTGACTACGATGAGAACAACAGGCGCTACCACCTCTATGTGCAGTGGTTGGCTCACCAGCAGATGGCTGATGTCTCAGAAAGGGCCAGAGGCAAGGGTCTCCAACTCTATCTGGATTTGCCGGTGGGAGTCCATCCCGATGGCTACGATGTGTGGCGTGAACGTGACGTCTTCATTCTGGATGCCTCTGCCGGCGCCCCTCCCGATGCCATTTTCATGAAGGGACAGAACTGGGGGTTTCCACCACTGCACCCTCAGAAAATCAGGGAGCAGGGGTACCGCTATGTAATCACTTGCCTGCGCCATCATCTTCAACATGCCGGCATTCTTCGCATTGACCATGTGATGGGGCTTCACCGGCTCTTCTGTATCCCAAATGGTATAGAAGCCAGGCATGGAGTCTACCTGCGTTACCATGCTGAGGAGCTCTACGCAATTCTGGCTCTCGAGTCTCACCGCAGTAAGGCGGTGGTCGTTGGTGAGGACTTAGGCACGGTACCCTTCTATGTGAGGCCAGCGATGAAGAGACACGGGCTCCACAGCATGTATGTGGTGCAGTACAAGCTTGCCTCTGACCGCCGGAAAGGATTCCCATCCCCTCCCACCAGCTCAGTAGCCAGCCTCAATACACATGATATGCCACCGTTTGCCGCTTTCTGGGAGGGACTGGATATTGAAGATAGGCTCAAGATCAGTCTGCTGGATAAGTCAGGAGCGAAAAGAGCGAAGAAGAGTCTGCGAGACATGAAGAACGCCTTGCTTGGGTTCCTGCGGAGAGAAGGCTGGCTTAGCCAGTCTGAAGAGGATACCCTTGCCGTTCTAAAAGCCTGCCTGTCATTTCTGGCGGCAAGCCCGGCTCGGGTGCTCCTGATTAACCTGGAAGACCTATGGCAGGAAATACAGCCCCAGAATGTGCCCAGCACCAGAACAGAATACCCCAACTGGCAGCGCAAGGCACGCTACAGTCTGGAACAATTTTGTCAGGTGCCTGAGGTAGCTGATACACTACAGAATGTAAACAAACTCCGTAAACAGGGTAATGACCATTAATGGCGAAAAGAAAAGGTCAGGATAGACCAAATCAAAGCTGTAAGGCGACGGGAACCAGAAATGGGCCAAGGTCACCGGGAGTAACCCTGCTGACGGATGACGACCTTTCCCTTTTTAATGAAGGCTCCCACTTTCGCCTGTACGAGAAACTGGGAGCGCACCCCATGACGATTAATGGCCAGAGTGGCACCTATTTTGCCGTGTGGGCACCTGATGCCAGACAGGTTTCGGCTATCGGTGATTTTAACGGCTGGGGCAGGAACAGCCACCCCTTGCAGCCTAAGGGGCAGTCAGGAATCTGGGAAGGGTTCATTCCTGTAGTAGGCAGTGGCGCCATCTACGAGTATCACGTTGTCTCCCGATACAGGAGCTACAGGGTAGATAAGGCCGACCCGTTCGCTTCTTGTAGCGAAACGCCACCGAAGACAGCGTCTGTTATCTGGGAGCTTGAATACACTTGGGGCGACCAAGAGTGGATGGGGACGCGCCATGGGTGCAACCACGTTGATGCCCCCATGAGTATCTACGAGATCCACCTTGGTTCCTGGAAAAGGATGCCTGGCGAGGGTAGCCGCTCTCTCACCTATCGGGAGCTAGCTCCTCAGCTCGCCGAGCATGTGCGGCAGATGGGGTTCACCCATGTGGAATTCCTGCCAGTAATGGAGCACCCGTTCTACGGCTCGTGGGGCTATCAGATTACGGGGTACTTCGCACCAACGAGCCGTTACGGCACCCCTCAGGATCTCATGTATCTCATTGACTACCTGCATCAGCACGGGATTGGCGTGATTCTGGATTGGGTACCATCGCATTTCCCCAACGATGAACACGGCCTGGGCTTCTTTGATGGCACCCACCTTTACGAGCATGCCGATCCCAGAAGAGGCTTCCATCCTGACTGGAAAAGTTATATTTTCAATTACGGGCGGCCTGAAGTACAGAGTTTCCTCATCAGTAACGCTCTCTTCTGGCTGGACAAGTATCATGCCGACGGCTTGCGTGTTGATGCGGTTGCCTCCATGCTTTACCTTGACTACTCTCGCAAAGAGGGGGAATGGATTCCAAACAAGTATGGAGGACGGGAAAACCTGGAGGCTATTGGCTTCCTGCGACGGCTCAATGAGGAGGTCTACAGGAACTACCCTGATGTGCAGACAATCGCTGAGGAGTCTACCGCCTGTCCAATGGTATCACGGCCAACGTATCTTGGCGGGCTGGGGTTCGGTTTCAAATGGGATATGGGCTGGATGCATGATACGCTGGACTATATGTCTCGTGACCCCATCTACCGAAAATACCACCACAATAATCTGACCTTTCGCATGCTCTATGCCTTCACCGAGAACTTTGTCCTTCCCCTCTCCCATGATGAGGTGGTGCACGGCAAAGGTTCACTGCTGGGCAAGATGCCTGGCGACGACTGTCAGAAATTTGCCAATCTGAGGCTGCTTCTGGGTTACATGTATACGCAGCCCGGGAAGAAGCTACTTTTTATGGGTTCGGAGATAGGCCAGTGGCGTGAGTGGGACCATGATGGCAGCACTGACTGGCACTTTCTGCAGTACCAGCGGCATGCCGAGGTTATGAAGTGGCTACAGGCCCTGAATCGGCTTTATCGGAGTGAGCCGGCGCTTTACGAGCTTGACTGCGACCCCGCCGGCTTTGAATGGATCGACGCTGATGATGCTCTGCAAAGCATCATCAGCTTTATCCGTAAGGGCAGGTCAACCGAGGATATCCTGCTCGTCATCGGCAACTTTACCCCGGTAACCTACGATAGCTACCGGGTGGGAGTCCCCCGCGGGGGTTTCTGGAGGGAATTGCTCAACAGCGATGCCAGGGAGTTTGGCGGTAGCGGTCAAGGTAACCTGGCGAGATTAAGGGCATCCAGAATTGCGGCACATGGCCGCCCATACTCCCTTGAAATTACGCTGCCACCTCTAGCAATCGCCTGCTTCAAAAATCGGATACGCAAATTATGAAAAAGAAAGACCGTTTGGGATCTGTCTATCTGGGAGACGGATGCTGCCGTTTTCTGGTCTGGGCACCACTGGTACAGAGAGTGGACGTGCACATCGTATCGCCTGGAGAATTGACCGTACCGTTGAAGAAAGATGAGCGCGGCTACCATCGGAGTACGGTTGATGGCGTGGTGCCCGGCAGCCTCTATTTCTACCGGCTGGATGGTGAGAGAGAGCGCCCCGATCCGGCATCACTCTACCAACCTCACGGGGTCCATGACCCTTCCCAGGTAGTGGACACTGATTTCCCATGGCGTGATGGCTCGTGGTCTGGGCTGCCGCTCGAGGAGTATATTATCTACGAACTTCACGTGGGTACCTTCACTAAGGAAGGTACCCTTCAATCTATTATCCCTTATTTGGATGAACTCAGCGGGCTTGGTATCACTGCCGTAGAACTCATGCCGGTGGCGCAATTCCCGGGCAACCGTAACTGGGGCTATGATGGCGTCTACCCCTTTGCTGTTCAGGATTGCTACGGGGGGCCAGATGGTCTCAAGTCTCTGGTAGATGCTTGTCACCAGAAGGGCTTGGCGATTGTCCTTGATGTAGTCTACAACCACTTGGGTCCAGAAGGGAACTACATTGCTGACTTCGGCCCGTACTTTACCGACCGCTATAAAACCCCTTGGGGCGCTGCTATCAATTTTGACGGACCGCATAGTGATGAAGTCCGCCGCTTTTTCATCGAGAATGCCCTTTACTGGCTCACCGACTTTCACATTGATGCCCCCCGCTTGGACGCGCTCCATGCCATAATGGATACCTCAGCCTATACCTTCCTGGAAGAGCTTTCTCAGGCGTTTCATCGTGAGGCGAAGGCATTGAAACGAAAGGCGTATCTCATCGGTGAGAGCACCGCCAATGAGGCTCGCCTTATCAAGCCGCCGGAGCTGGGAGGTTATGGTCTGGATGCCCAATGGAATGATGATTTTCATCACTCTCTTCACACACTGCTGACCGGCGAACGGAATGGATACTACCAGGATTTCGGCCGGCTTGAGCATCTTGTCAAGGCATTTCGGGAGGGCTTTGTCTACTCCGGGCAGTATTCTCGCTACCGCCAGCGCAGGCATGGTGTCTCTTCCAGCGACATTCCCGCTGAGCGCTTTGTTGTGTTTGCCCAGAACCATGACCAGGTGGGCAACCGCATGCTCGGCGAGCGGTTGAGTCAACTTACCTCCTTTGAAGCGCTCAAGCTGGCGGCTGGTATCATCCTGCTCTCGCCTTTCATTCCGCTTCTTTTCATGGGTGAGGAATACGGGGAGACAGCCCCCTTTCTCTACTTTACCAGCCACTCCGAGCCAGAACTGGTGGAGGCAGTGCGCCGGGGACGCCGGGAAGAGTTCGCCGCCTTCCAGTGGCAGGGTGAGCCGCCCGACCCTCAGGGTGAAGCAACCTTCCTTGCCAGCAAGCTCAACTGGCAGCTGCGCTCGGATAGCCAGCATCGTATCCTTGCCGAGTTCTATAGAGAGTTGATTCGCCTGCGCAGAGAAATCCCTGCCTTAGCCTGCCTCAGCAAGGACAGTCTGGAGGTAAAAGACTTTGCCCAACAGAAACTCCTCTTCCTCCGCCGGTGGGGTAGAGATAGCGAGGTGGTTATAGTGTTCAATACCAATAAGGATCAGACCTCGGTCACGCTGCCAGTTCCAGCGGGACGCTGGCGTAAAGAACTGGACTCGTCAGAGGAGCGGTGGAGAGGAAAGGGAAGCATTATTCCACGCCAGATTAGCTCCATTGGCGAATCTGACTTTGTTCTTAACCCCTGGTCACTGGTTCTTTTTATAAAGGAGACTTAGATGGAACGGTACATATGCATTCATGGTCACTTCTATCAGCCGCCGCGAGAGAACGCCTGGCTGGAGTATGTTGAGATGCAGGATTCGGCCTATCCCTACCATGACTGGAATGAAAGGGTTACTGCCGAGTGCTATGCCCCCAATACCGCCTCGCGCATTCTGGACGGTGAAGGCTACATCACCGCGATAGTCAACAACTACGCCAAGATAAGCTTTGACTTTGGGGCAACGCTCCTTAGCTGGATGGAGGCAAACTCTGCAGGGATCTATAAAGCCATTATCGAGGCTGACCAGGAAAGCAGACAGAGGTTCTCCGGGCACGGCTCGGCTCTAGCTCAAGCCTACAACCACATGATTATGCCCCTGTCCAACCGCCGGGATAAATATACTCAGGTTCTCTGGGGCATTCGAGACTTTGAGTACCGCTTCAGGCGAGAGCCGGAAGGGATGTGGCTCCCCGAAACTGCGGTAGACCTGGAGACTCTGGCTATTCTGGCGGAACTGGGAATCAGGTTTACTATTCTTGCCCCTCACCAGGCAAAACGGGTACGGCAGATTGGCAGCGATACCTGGACCGAGGTCAGCAACGGCAGTATCGACCCCACCATGCCCTATGAGGTCAGGCTGCCGTCAGGCCATAAGCTGGTGCTCTTCTTCTACGATGGACTTATTTCCCAAAATGTCGCCTTTGAGGACCTGCTGACCAGCGGCGAGCAGTTTGCTCGTCGCCTCGTCGATGCTTTCTCAGACACACGCACCTGGCCCCAGCTTGTCCACGTTGCTACCGACGGCGAGACCTACGGGCACCACCACCGGTTCGGGGATATGGCGCTAGCCTCTGCCCTGCACTATATTGAAGCCAATGGTCTGGCACAGGTCACCAACTACGGCGAGTACCTTGAAAAACATCCCCCGACACATGAGGTTGAGATTAACGAGAATACCTCCTGGAGCTGCAATCATGGGATTGAGCGGTGGCGTAGCGACTGCGGGTGCAGCACCGGGAGGAACCGGAAGTGGAACCAGACCTGGCGAGCGCCGCTGCGTGAGGCACTGGACTGGCTGCGGGATACCCTTGCTCCCAAATATGAAGGCAAAGCAAAAGAACTATTGACAGACCCCTGGGATGCCCGTAATCGCTACATCGAGGTGGTTCTTGACCGTTCGCCTGAGAACGCACAAAGGTTCTTGGAACAGCACCACGCTCGCGAACTGACCGAGGAAGAAAATATTACCACACTCAAACTTCTTGAGATGCAGCGCCATGCTATGCTTATGTACACCAGCTGCGGCTGGTTTTTTGATGAGCTGTCCAGCATCGAGACGGTGCAGGTTATCCAGTATGCGGGGCGGACAGTTCAACTGGCGCAGGAACTCTTCGGCGATGACCTTGAGACGCATTTCCTGGAACGCCTTGAGCTGGCCAAAAGCAACATCCCGGAGCATGGTGATGGCCGCCGTATCTACGAGAAGTTTGTGAAACCAGCGATGACAGACCTGACCAAGGTCACTGCCCACTTCGCAGTTAGTTCCCTGTTTGAAGAGTACGGCAAGCAAGCTGAGGTCTACTGTTACCATGTTGACATGGAAGATTATCAGACTTCAGAATGCGGAAAAGCCAGGCTGGCAGCCGGGCGCGCTCAAGTCACCTCAACGATAACTCTGGAGTCAGCTATCTTGAGCTTCGGCGTCCTGCACTTTGGCGACCACAATGTCAATGCCGGTGTCCGTGAGTATCAAGGGGAAGAAGCCTACCAGGCGATGCTCCAGGAACTGACCCAGACTTTCTCCGGGGCAGATTTTGCCGAGGCGGTCCGGCTTCTGGATAAGCACTTTGGCACTTCCATCTACTCGCTGAAGTCCCTCTTCCGTGATGAGCAGCATAAAGTGCTGGACAGTATCCTGGAATCAGCCCTTTCGGAGATTGAAGCGGCCTACTATCAGGTGTACGAGCATCATTACCCGCCGATGCGTTTCCTTGCCGAGCTGGGCTACCAGATACCCAAGAGCTACCAATCTGCCGCCGAGTTCATCCTGAACGCTGGACTGCGCAGGGCGCTCAGCAGTGCTCCCATGGAACTGGAACGCATCACGAGCCTACTGGACGAGGTGCAAACATGGCAGGTGGAGCTTGATACGGGGGGTCTCAGCTATCTGTTGCAGCAGAGTCTAGAGAAAATGATAGCAAGGCTGGTAGCCACGCCTGAGGATGTTGACCTATTTAAGGAGCTTCTAGCTGCCGTCCAATTGGCCCGCTCGGCACCGTTCCCCGTTGACCTCTGGAAGGTGCAGAACCTCTACCACCAACTGCTCCGCTCCACTTACCCTGAACTCAAGAAAAGGGCGCAGGAGGTAGATGAAACAGCTAGGGCATGGCTTGACCAGTTTGTCCTACTGGGGCAGCAACTCTCCATACGGGTTGGTTAAATGTCTCGTCTAAGAATACCGGTCGCCACCTATAGGCTTCAGTTTAACCGGCACTTTCGTTTTGAAGATGCCCGGGCACTGGTGTCCTATCTGGCTCACCTTGGTGTTTCTGACCTTTACGCCTCCCCCATTTTGA
>Ga0209986_10001490_pt1 | contig 22420 bp, 16 predicted proteins | sample BlataG_FD_183168 | JGI IMG/M metagenome (GOLD analysis project Ga0209986, IMG submission 183168) | Deep subsurface microbial communities from Black Sea to uncover new lineages of life (NeLLi) - Black_00105 metaG (SPAdes) (version 2) | ecosystem: Environmental > Aquatic > Marine > Oceanic >... | reverse complement strand
ATTCACATTCACAGAAGTCTTATTTTTTTAGCTCACCAGGTTGGCGAGAGTGTTGATAAATTTTATTTTTATTCTTTGTTCGGTATTATTTTGATTCTTATTCCTTATTATCGTATGCTGGAAAAAATGTATATAAAAAAGCATGGAGAAGGGTAGTAACCCTCATATTTTCTACTCAAAGCTCCAAACGCTCCAACCTTTACTTTGGACAAGGTGATCAATATAAGCTTGATAGAAGCGGAAAGAGGGGGGTATTGAGTTATTCAAATTACCTAAAAAGTCTAAACCAGATTATTAGTCAAGAGACCTTCCAATGTTCTTTAACAAGTTTTAATAAATTTGAACTGTCTCTTGATTTTAATGCTTTTAACAGATTTTTATGCTTGCTTAAGGATTCCTTTAAAGCTCCATGCCTCATAAATACAGAATACCGTGCATATACATACCTCTGTATCTGGTCATATACTTGAATCAATGTTGAATAAAAAAATTTATTCTCAATCACTTTCCAGATGCTTGTATGAATAAAGGCGTTTAGATCAAGATATTCCTCTAAAGAGTCAAGGCTACAATGTTTTTCCAATTCTATAGTTAAATCCTCTATTTCCTGTAGATTCTCATCTGTTAACTCTTTAATTGCTAACTTTAGAGCATGATAATCCAATATAGTCATAACTTCATACATTTCCTGTAACTCTTTGGAAGAAATCTCTTTGACAATAGCATGCCGGTATCGACTGATTTGGATGAAACCTTCTGCGGAAAGCCTTAAGATTGCTTCCCTTACTGGTGTGGTACTCGAATCAAATAGAGCAGCTATCTTTTTTTCATTAATCCTTTGATTTGGTTTAATTTTATTTTTAATTATCGATTCTTTAAGATAATTATAAATTTTATCACTTATGGTGAGAGAAGTTTCATTTCTATAGGGTTTTTCTTCCATTTTTTTACATTTTAATAAATATAATATCAACTATCAATAAAATTTTCGTTTATTTATTCCCGTAATCTCTGGGATCAACAGCACCATAGATTTTTTTTGTTGAACTGTCAATTAAAATGGCATTAACTCTACCAAACCACCTGTTCAATTCTCTGCAAATTTTAATATTATATCCTAACTTTTTAAGCTTCTGCAGGGTAAATTCTGGCAGTTCAAAAACTTCCAATCGCAATTCTCGCTCTGTGAGGAATAACCTGGGTGCTGCCACTGCTTTATCTATAGTCATTTTATGGTCAATGACATTGATAATTGTCTGGACAATAGAGGCTGGAATTCGACTGCCTCCTGCAGAACCTAAGATAAAAAAAGGTTTTCCTTTATAAAAGATTATAGTTGGAGATTGACTCGTTTTTTCTCGCTGATAGGGGATAGGGTCGCTATTCATATCATAACTGTAAGCATAAAAAAATCCAAGTTCTGGATTAGCTACCTTAGTGCCAAAAGAGGGACCAATGGATTGGGTAAGAGAGACTACATTTCCTTTGTCATCGCAAACAGAAAGATGGGTGGTTTCACCTTCTTCTGTTTTATCTTTAGGTTTTATCGGAACGGGAAGGGCTTTGTTTTTATCAATCTCCCGGACACGACGTGCCGCCAGAGCTTTTGAGATTTGCTGCCAATCGGGCAGATATTCGTCTGAGTGCCCGATATATATGGCTTGAGCTAAAAGATGAAGGTAAAGTGGGTCATCAAGCTTAAATTCAGACAAAGGAAAATGTTCTAATATCTGGAGTGTTTCAATCACTGATGCTCCATCACATTGATCGCCTCGGCTAATGATCTTGTAACCGCGATAATTTCCTTGAAGTATCTTACCTGGAAGAGGACGATATTGGACAAGATCATCTTCTCTGATTAGACCATTATTATTTATCATATCGTTTAATAAAGCTTGAGCAAGTTTTCCTTTGTATAAAGCGCCAGCACCTTTATTGGCAATTATTTCTAAGGTTTTTGCCAATGCTGGCTGAACAAATTTCTCGCCTTCAGCATAAAATGTCCCATCTTCCTTTAAGAAGTGTTTGGCTGTTCCAGGGTAAAGGCGGAAAAATTTCCCTCGATTCCGGAACAAATCGTGATAATCTTTTTTGATAATAAATCCATTTCTCGCCAGTTGAATAGCTGGCTGCATGTTTATCTTTAATGGCAAAGATCCATATCGAACAACCATTTCTTCTAAGGCGGCTGGGCTTCCAGGAATGGCACAAGTTCTGTATCCATGGCCGATTTTTGCCGGCTCTACAGCTAACCTTGGAGATTGGGTTGCCCCATCAATACCAACTACTTTTCCATCGCTCAGATAAATAAGAATCTGAGAGCGGCCTGCCAGGCTGCACATGGCAGGGTCGGTTACCATCAAGGCAAATGCTGTTGCTGCTGCAGCATCTATAGCATTCCCTCCTTGATTTAAAATTGATAAACCAGCCTGGACTGCTTCGGGCGTAGAGGCAACAACCATAGCTTTCCCTGTATTGGATGAATACTGGGCATAGGAGGCAACTCCTGACATCAAAAGAAAAATGGATGAAAGCGTTACAAATTTCTTTAATATATTGAAGATATTGAAGATTTTACCTTTTATCATGGTTTGAGTTCCTTTCATTAAATTTTTAATTATGAAATTTATTGTCTATTTCAAAGCCTTTCTCTCCTTTATAATTAAAAGTCAGATAAAAATCGAAACTCCTGGTCCTGGATTCAGTCCAAAGACCAGCCACAATCCTAAAAAGAGAATCCATAGAATCAGAAGAAAAAGAGAATAAGGAAGCATCAGGGATATGGCAGTTCCTATGCCTATCTCCTGATTTTTGTTCCTGTATTTTTCTAAAAGTCCCAGTAAAAATGGCAAATAGGCTGAAACAGGAGAAATGATATTAGTGGTTGAATCACCAATTCTGTAAGACATCTGGGTTATTGCTGGACTGATACCTAACTGGAAGAAAAGAGGAATAAAAATTGGTGCTAAAATCAACCACTTGGTAAAACCACTGGTAATAAATAGATTTAATGCAGCACACATAAAAGCAAAAAACAATAAAGTTGGTATCATCCCAAGTTGAAATTTTTTAATTAAATTAGCGCCGTTGACAGCAATAATAGTTGTTAAATTGCTTTTATGGAATAAATCAATAAATATTGAAGCTGGTAAACAGACGACCAAAAAGCCCGTCACTCCGCTCAATCCTTTCTCCATCATCTTAGGTATTTCCTTCTCTGAATGGATAGTCTTGGCCGCTTTGCCATAAACAATACCTATAACAAAGAAATAGATGAAAATAATAAAAATAATTCCTGAAATTAAGGGAGAAGCAGGAAGAAGTTTTCCCTGCTCGTTGCGAAGAAGTCCGTTGGAAGGAATAGCCATGAACAAAATAATGATCAGAAAAATCAGACTTGCCAATGCTGCTGCCCGTAAACCTTTCTTTTCGTTTGGTGAAAGTTTAAAGTCAGATGCATCTTGATATAATTTTGATTTAGAGGAAGGATTATATTTTCCAAGATAAGGAACTATAATCTTTTCTGTAACTAAAGTTACAACTGTAGCCAGTATTACTGTTGATCCAAGCATAGCATACCAATTCATCAAGGGATGAACTGTGGCGTTGAGGTCAAAATGGCTGACAGCAGATTTAGTGATTCCAGCTAAAATTACATCCGTGCCTGAAATAAACAGATTAGCTGAAAATCCGCCGTAGGCAGCGACATACCCGGCGCAAACTCCTGCAATAGGATGCCTTCTCATGGCTAAGAATATTGCTCCGCCAATAGTGGGAGCGATGATTATACCTGCATCAGAGGCAATGTTAGCACAGATTCCGACAACAGCAATCACAAAAGTGATAAGAAAAGGTGGAGTTTTAAAAATTAATTGTCGAATTGCAGCTGAGAAAAATCCTGTTTGTTCAGCCAGACCGACTCCTAAAATCATGATGATCACAAAACCCACTGGAGTAAAGTAGGCAAAAGTTTTAACAAAATTCTCCATAATAGATTGAAGCATTTCTTTTTCAAAGAGGCTAACAACAGATACTGACTTGGTTACTTCCTGGTTTGTTGGCTGGTCAAAACTGATATAGGAAGCGGAGACTCCAATATAACTTAGAATAAAGGAAAGAATAAAAATTAAGATAATCAGAGTTAAAAATATAGTAAAAGGGTGAGGCAAATAATTTCCTATTCGTTCAATGAAAAATATTATTTTGTTAAAGACTTTTTTTGAGGTAGCAGCTTCTTTAGAATCTTTCTTCTTTTTTCTCATTATATTATATTTTTTCTTTTGCTTTTTTCTTTAGGAAGTTTTCCCTGCCTTTAGGCCGTATTCTATTAAGAACAGCGCCAAAAGTGCTGACCTTTCTTTAAGACTTGAAATTTTAATGAATTCCTCTGGTGTGTGGTCTTTCTCGCCAATTGGCCCTAGTCCGTCTAAAGTGGGGACACCTACAGCTCCAAAAAAATTGGCATCCGAGGTTCCCCTTCGATGTTCCTGATTGACTTTCTGAGTAAGATGGCGGCTTACTTGTTGGATTATTTGAAACAGTTCTTGAGTGCCTTTTTTGAGCGGCATGGCCGGTCGGGAATTCAGTATCTTTAATTCTGAATGACAACCAGGTTGAGAAGAATGGGCAATTTCCGTGCAAATTTTATTCAGTAAAATTTCTTTATGTTCTTCTTCCACCCACCTGATATCAAGAAGACAACTGGCATAGCCTGGTATAGTACATGGCCCTAACCCACCTTCGATTTTCCCGATATTAAGGCTGATGCCAGGAAGGCTTGCATTTAAGGATTCAAGAGAAACAATCTTGTGGGCTAATTCTAAAATTGCACTCGCTTTTTCATGAGTGCCAAAGCCAACATGGCGATCTTGACCTATACAATCAATCCGAGCACCCATTTTACCGTTCCTGGAGGTAACAACTTCACCATTATGACCTGCACATTCTGCAACCAGGCAGGCTATTGCTTTTTTCCTCTCTTCAATAAAAATTGAGTGGGAAGTAGTCGATCCAATTTCCTCGTCACTGTTTAGGATGAAGACAAGATTTAATTTGTCAAGAAGATTTACTTCTTTTATAGCTTTAAGAGCGTAAACAAAAACAGCCAAACCTCCTTTCATATCGCCGGTTCCTGGGCCCTTTAAGAGGTCTCCTTGAATTTGACATTTTTGGAAGGGATGGTCAGGAGGGAAGACAGTGTCCATATGGCCAACCAGATAAATTGCTTTGGATGAAGATGTATTTTTTAATAAATGAATGTTTCCTATTTCGTTTTGTTTGATAACCTGATGGATTGGAAGGATGCCATTCAATTGATCAAAAATCATCTCTCCAATACTATCAACCCCTTTTTTATTGTAGGTAAAACTATTCTGGTTACAGATATCGATAACAAACTGAATCTGTTCTTTAGTATGAGAATCAAGAAAAGAGAGGACCCCTTTTTTGATTTTATTTATCATCAAGCTATTTCTAACAAACTATATAATTTTTTTATCTAAGTATCAATTTCATTCTTCATCTAACTTTTCGTCATCATACTCGCAGACATAACCTGCCCATGTTCTGAACAGGAGTTTTCCTTTTCTGTTTACGTTGAGCAAATAAGTGGGAGCCATCGGGGTTTTGCCCTTTCCTTCCGGAGCCGTAATAATAAAAGTAGGAATAGCCAAACCAGAAGTGTAACCTCTTAAGTGTTCCATGATATTGAGTCCATAGGATACCGGAACACGAAAGTGCCGAATACCTTCAAGTCTCTTGCAATTAAAAATATAATAAGGACGCACTCTGATTCGAAGCAATTCATGGACCAATTTTTTCATGACATGAATATCACTGTTGATTCCTTTGAGTAAAACAGATTGATTGCCTACCAGAACACCTGCTTTTATTAATCGATCTACTGCCTGCTGAGCTTCAGCAGAAATCTCTTTGGGGTGATTAAACTGGGTATTAAGATACACAGGATTATGGCGGCTGAGCATTTGGCATAATTCAGGAGTAACTCGCTGCGGTAAGGTTGAAATCATCCGTGATCCAAGTCTCGTGATTTCAAGGTGGGGAATTTTTTCTAACTCGGTGAGAATCCAATCAATATAATCATCAGATAAAGATAAAGCATCGCCTCCTGTGATAAGAACATCTCTCACTTCAGGACATTTTGTTATATAGTCAATTGCCTCCTGGACATCTTCTTTAGGGTAAATCATATCTTTAAGGACGATATCTTTTTTTCGTAAGCAATGACGGCAGAACATAGCACACCTATTCGTGACATTGATGATTAATCGATCCGCATAGAGTCTGGTGATTAATGGAGCAGGCGAATTATAAACAATTGCATAGGGATCTTTAATCTCTGCTTTGTCTAAATATTCATTAATGATGGGGACACCTTGTTTTCGAATGGGACAGTTTCTGTCCTCGGGGTCCATAAGACTGGCAAAATAAGGAGAAACAGACCAGCGATATTGAGTAGCTGTTTTTTCTATATCTTTAATTTCCTCATCAGTTAAATTTATGATTTTGGATAAAAGTGATGTATCACGAATAGAATTCTTAAGATGCCATTTCCAATTATTCCAGTTTTCTTCTCTTCCTCCCAAAACTTTTAGAATTCTTCTTTTGTTTTCCTTATATTGTTCATAGCATTTTAGGCCCGTTGGAATTTTTTCTCGGGCTTCTAAATAATCTGAAATCATTTCAACGTATTTTTTTGCTCTTTCACGGGCAATTTTCCGGTTCTCCTCAGGAATATACATAGGTGAACTCGGATCTTTCACTACAGACATTTTTTCCTCCTTATGAGAGTTGTACTTTCAATACATTAACAATATCTCAAATTTTCTGGGAAATTAAAATTTCTATTTATAGTTATTGAAGATTTCAGGCTCTTCCAGGGCATAACGGTCAACTGCAGCTTCTAAAATCTTATTAATTAATTGATCATAATCAAGGCCGGCAACCTTAGCCGCATGAACAAAAGAAGAGGCAGGGTTTATGCTGACCATAGAGTTCAATTCTAAAAAGAAAGGTTTATTGTTTTTATCCAGTCGGATATCAACCCGGGCATGATCATAGATATTCAGGGCTCTGTAGGCCTGAAGAGATATCTTTTTAATATGAGCATCAAGATCTGGAGAAAGGTCCGGAGGACATATTTTTTTAATTTTTTTGCCTGATATACTAAATTTAAGGTCATGAGTGAAGACATTAGGGATTATCTCTTCCATTTGAAGCTCTAAAATAGGAAGGACCTGGGGTCGACTATTTCCAAAAATGCTGACATTTACCTCTCGTCCTTCAATAAACTCTTCAACAAGAGCTGGTTGTTTAAAATTTTCCAGGACATAGGCAACTGTTTCTTTGAGCGATTTTTCATTCGTTACTACTGCAAGCCCGAGGCTGGCTGCTTCGCTTCTCGGCTTAACAACAATAGGAAATTTTAGATGTTGTTTAGACTGATTTTTGTCATAAAAAACAATAAAATCAGGCGTAGGAAGTCCAGAAGCAATAAAAATTTGTTTGGCTATGACTTTGTCAAGAGCAAGAGCATGACCTAAGGGGCCTGAACCAGTATAGGGAATTCCTGCCATTTCCAGGATTGCTGGGATATGAGTATATCGGCATTTCCCCTGAATTCCTAAAGCAAGATTAAAAACAATTCCTGACATCTGGCCTTTAGAGAGTTTGGGCAAAAACTCTTCCAGTCCGGATAATAAATATCGATCGGCTTCAAATAATTTGACTGTGTGACCGGCTTTTTCTAAGGCCTGGGCTACTAAATTGACTGTTTCTTGAGGATACAATTCTCTGTTCTGAAGGCCAAAGACATTTATGATGCCCTTATTATCAAGGTTATATGTAACTGCGACTTTCATTTTTAAAACTTCCTTAATTTATACGTTATGTCCCTTTTTTGCTGTATATATTTATTTTTTCTTAAATGAGTTTGATGAACTTGTCTTTTTCTGCTTCAGTTTTTGATCTTTCCGGAGAAAATGCTTGTTTAGCTTCTCCGCTATTTCGCCAGCAAGAAAGAGAAGGAGGGGGAATTTCCCTCCTTCTCTTCTTCTTTTAAAATGCGTATTTTATACCTAATCTGACAGCACGAACTCCAGTAACGCTGGTAATCTTTCCATAGACAGTGCTTAGAGTATATTGAGGAGGAGTTTTATAGTAATAAAGTCTTCCAGCCGGATCTTGGTTGATATCCAATGATGACCTGCCGCCTACATTGAAGATATCGAGATACAAGCTTAGTCGGCCATACCCGGGGTTAATGTCTTTTTGCAGTCTCAAGTCCAAATTCGTATAACCTGGTTCTCTTTGTGAACCGGGCTTCTCTGCATTTATTCCCACATAGGATTCCTGAACATTATACCCGGAAGGAAAATAAACTCGGTCAAGCGTTCTGTTCCAGGGCTTTCCAGAGATATGGGTAAAATAGAAGCTGAAGATGAAATCGTAAGGGAGAATAAACGTCCCCAATAATTTTACTTGAAGAGGTCGGTCATACCACAAAGATCCATAATTATTTATCAACCAGTTAGGGGTATCAAAGGCACCGGTGTCTCCATCTGTATCGTCATAACCAGCTCCTATGTTTCCTTTGTAAGAACTGTATAATATCGAACCCTTAAGCTGCCAGTTGTTAGACATTCTTTTTTCCACGGTAAAGGCAAGTGCATCGTAATTTCTTTTTGCTCCTTCTGGATTACCTGACATTAAAACTTTAAGAGGAGCGTCTTCACTTAACCCGTAAACTGTGAACTCTTTATCATCTGGAGTTCCAAATTCTCCATCCCAGCCAGGATCAGTAAAAGTATAAGGAATCCAATTTGGATTAGAAGGATCATAACCGTTATTGATGTCAATATCTTCTACGATATCTCTATTCCTCTTCATGATATAGGAAATGCCCAGTTTTAAATCTTTAAGCAGTTCATGATCTAAACCAATGATAAATTCATCGGTATGCATGTTTTTTAAATTATCAGGGTAATAATGAAAATTGATATCTTGGTTGGGGTAATCGAATAAAGAATATGAGTCTGTGGGAGGAGGATCAAATTGTTTGTTGCCATTGAGGTCTATCCAACGAAATTGAACATCTGCCTGTTGAAGGATGTTGCCGTAGTTGTATTTATACATCCAGACAGGCTCATAATACCGGGAATAAGAAACTTTTGCAGCGGTTTTACCATTGCCGAATACATCAAAAACCAATCCTATTCGCGGAGATAAGTTTTTAAAATGAACCATGGTTCTGCGGGGTTGGTTTATTGCTGCCCAAGGTGAAAGCAACCCTTCAGGAATTAAATAATATTCGGCTATAGCATCGAACAAGGGATTTCCAACATAAGGCCTGCTTTGTTCTGGTTCATACTGCTCTTGATCGTCATATCGGAGGCCGAAGTTTAATACTAATCTTTTTAAATTGACACTGTCCTGAAAATAGGCTGAATAGCGAAGGCCATAATCTTTGGCAGCCCACTCACCCGGTCCTCGCGGGGTCGGGTAAGTTCTCAGGCGGCCTTCTTTTTTGGATGGGCTGTAGTAGTAAGGATTGCCTGCCTCGTAGTCATACCAATATAGATAAAAGGGATTTTGTTTCCAATAATCTAATTCATATTGAACATGTTCAAACTCAAAACCTAACTTGATTTCATGATCTCCTCCTAAAAAATCTTCCTGAAATCTGGTTAAGGATGCAGTAGCTACATATTTGTGGGTGCGATAATTCTCTTCGTAAGTAATTGAGTTAAAACTTGTCGCTGTTGCTTTGTCATACATCTTAGGTTCATTTTCAGTGCCTGGCTGAGCATGGAGGGGAAGAAGTCGAAAATTATGACCAAACTTTAAATCAAGGAAAGTGTTTTGGTCAATTATCCAGTTGGCTTGAAGGTTGAGAATGTCCGTGTGATTCCCCATCTCATATGGAACATCTCCTTTTAACCGGCCCCATCTTGCACTTACAACTCGGATGGGTTCATCGTATGTATTATAGTGGAAACTTCCCATTAGTCTCAAATTTGGAGTTAATTGAGCTGTCAACTTGCCGAACAAAATATTTTCTGTATGCTCCAGGTTATAATCATACGGCGAAAAAAACCGCAGCCAATCAACGTATTGGTAAGAAGCAAAGAACCACAGCCTGTCCTTAATGATTGGTCCTCCAAAAGTTCCTGCTAAATCCCAATAATTTTTATATCTATCTACTTGGTCAAGCCCAAAAGCTGCAGTTTGCTCTTCTGTCCACAGGGGATTGGATATGCTGTCACCTATGTAATAAGCACTTACTGAACCGGAAAATTTATTTCCGCCGCTTTTGGTAACAATGTTAATGAAACCAGAGTCGGTCTGTCCTGATTCTGGCATGTGAGAGCCAACTTCAAAGCTTACTTCTTCGAACATTTCAACATTCATTGAGGCTGTTAAATAAGAAGCTGATGGATCAGTTATGTTAACACCATCTAAAGAATATTGGGTTTGCCTGATATCAGCACCCATTACCGAAGAAGTCCTTTTGTTCGGATTTTCATCCGAAATAGCCCCTGGAGCTGAATTGATCACGTCGTATATATCCCGGTTCATAGGAATAGAAGCGAGGAACTCAGAACTGTAATTCAGGGTAAGCGTCGAAGAGGTTGTATCTACGACAGGGGCTGCAGCAATTACTGTGATTTGTTCCTCAAGTGTTGATGGTTTAAGACGAATGGTTATTTCAGTGACTTTAGCTATACTAACAGTCAATCCTGTAATATTTTGACTTTGAAATCCAGACAATTCAACTTGTAAGGTATAGCTGCCTGGTGGGAGAGCAGGGAAGCGGAACAACCCTTTGTTAGAAGTAGTATAAGATTTGGAACCTTGAAGGCCTGGTCCTAAAACTGTAACATTTGCGCCAGGTAAGGCATTATCCTTTTCATCCACTACGATACCTTGAAGTGAACCTGTTTGCCGCTGAGCGTATGAGATAGAGAAAAAACTCCAAATTAAGACAAAAATAAAGAGTATTCTACAAAATTTTTTTATCATGTTTTCTCCTTTCTTAAAATTATTTTTTCCAAAATTCGCCCTTTATCTTTCCATGTCATTATCCCTTAATTCATTTATCACCTCCTTTGCTTTATCTATTTTATGAATTCTTGAATCTGGTACGATCTTTTTATATACGGGTGGATTTTTACCCTGAATAAGATGTGATTCGTTTAAAAAAGATAAAATTTTCATATGAATTTATATTTTATATTATATTTTATAATTTAAATTATATAATTTGTCAATATATTTTTTCATTTTTTTTATATTTTTATAGATCAGTTGTAATTCTACTATTTACATTCGTTTATAAAAGGTATTATTTGGAACAGAAAGTTAAAAAATTATTGATTTTTAAATCAGACTATATCAATTTAATTTGAAATTTTATTTTTTCTCTCATTTTTCCTATCCTTTACTGTATTCGTTAGAAATAGACACGAACCCGAAGTAATCCGCCATTACCTATATTTTTGCCAAGAGCTGTTCCTTCTTGGCCAAAATTAAAATTCAAATAGGCTATAATCTCTACATTTTCCGAGAGACTGTAATTTAGAGTTGGGAGTAAGGCCAGGCTGTTATCTGAAAGACAATATATGCTCGAGAGTCCCAGTGTTAGTAAATCTGTAGCCGGATGCTCAATGAGGACATAAAATTGATCGCGGGCTACAGCTTTTTGTTCGGCAGTAAACAGCCGCATCCAATCATTAATATTGTACTGTTCATAATTAGTCTTTCCTAAAGTATTCCGGTAATATTCAACAATCATATAAGTTTGAAAATCGAAAGTGTAGTCGGCTCCGACAACAAATTCATAGAAATCTTTGGAATATTCCATTTTGTTGTAGCCGTATTCTGTCCAAACCCCCAATCCTAAAAGTTCACCAGCTGTGCTTGCTCCTAAGAGTTGGCGTTTCTCGGGTAATTCCAGAAAATTCATATTTTCTGTGTCAAATTGCCTGTAATCATGAAAACGCCAGACTTTTTCAATCATAATAAAAGAATAATCAAAATGGGAAATTCGCCCCTTAAACTGAATCATTTTAGCGGAATTTTTCCAAGTGTCATCAGGTGAATAGAGGACTGAGAGTGTGTAAACAGAGCTCAAGGCCACGTCTATTCGCAGAGCATTTTGACCGGGTTGTTCGTAGGTGGGGTCGAGCATATCTTTTATATTAAACACATCTGTCGGATTCCAGAGATAGCCGGTCCCTAAAGAAATCTGTTGTTTTCCAACAATCAGGTCAAAATGTTTAAAAGAGAATTTTATATAGGCGTTATCCAGAAAAGTCCGGTTGGAAAATGGAATGACGTAATACGACTCCATTCCCTGGGGGATTGTGGAAGTAATACTTGGTGATAAAAAATCTAAAATATCCCATTTAGTTTTGCCATGATAGGTGATGAAGTCAAAATTTGCAGCGAAGGTGATGTTTTTGGAAATGCTTGATTTTAAATCCACCCGCAGCTTATTGGTATAAAGCTGGCAGAAATCGCCTTTGATTTCTGCGCCCATTATTTGAGATTCGAAATATCCGAAGAGTTCAACTTTATCCTGAGCGCTGAGGGGCACCAGGCAAAAGTAGAAAAAGACCAGTATAGAAATCCATCTTCTCATTTTTTTAACCCCCTTTCTGTAAACATATTATCATCCAGGGTAACATTGTATTTCACTTCAAGAAGTTCCAATTCGGTTTGAGTATTGTCATTTTTGTTATACATAACTATTTTCATCGCAGTTGGAATGTTATCAATGACTCGGATATTACTTTGAACCAACCTCTTCAGCCACAGGGCAGGGTCATCTTCGTCGTAATAATCAATAACTACGGGAACAAAACTCTCTTTGATTACCCACATGATTAATCTCGAGTAAGAAATGTCACTGTTCTGTTTGCGGGTTAGTTCAAGCTTATAACAATTATTTCCTTCCATTTTTTCATCTTCAAGCCTTTTTGGACTGAAATCATTGATAAAAGCATCTCCACTCCCCATATCCTCATAGGAAAAATCACTTCCCTGCATTTTCTGTTTTTTGGCGTGAGTGGCCAGCTTCCGAACCCGTTGAGTTCGAGGAAAAAACATCCAGATATCGTCGGCATGATTCAACATCAATACGGCCTGTCCTTTGACACGACTTGGTTCTAAATATCGTACCAGGTTTTTCTCACCTCTGTTCTTGCTCCATGATTCATAGATAAAAGTTCGTTTACTGCCTGAGGTGGTTACAATGGTCATCTTCGCCTTTCCGTAACTTGTCTGGGGATTGAACAATTCATTGACTTTCTGAATTATGTCTTCTCCTGTAAGCTCCTGACTGTATAAAGCTGGTGCCAGGAGCATAATTATTATTCCTGAAATCATTATTTTTTTCATGAGATTGTCTCCATAAATTCTATATTAATAAAAAATCTTCCAATTTTCTATCTCAGTTTTCGACTAAAATTTTAAACGGAAGTACTAATTTTTATTTATTAATTATATAATAATTTTAACAACCATATAATAAAAATTCATTACTGCAAAAGGGAATAATAAGTTCCATACATCAAGAGAGATTCTTTTATTCATAAAAAAATAGTTGAATTGAACTCTTGAATGTAAGCTGCTAAGGTGAAAGAGGAAAAAAGGCAGTAGATTTCTATAATATATTTAAACCACATTTGGAGAAGAAAATGAATAAAAAAATCATTGATATCCATGTCCACTTCGGCGCCCCAAAAGACGAGCAAAGCGGCTGTTTCTGGTCTGAGGAATTCACCAAGCAGGCTGCTTACTTGGCTATGCTGCTGATTACCAAATCTCTATTTAAGAAAGTGAACATCCAGCGGATCCGGAAGCACCTGCTTGGAGTCATCAACAAGTCGAAATACGTGAATAAAAGTGTGCTGCTCGCTTTTGATCAAGTCTATGATGAGAGCGGAACCGCCCACCCTGAACAGACTCACCTCTTTGTTCCCAACCGCTATATAGCCGATTTAGCCAAGAACAACAGCCGTGTTCTTCTCGGCGCTTCGGTGCATCCCTATCGGAGTGACTGGAGCCAGGAGATGGACTATTGCCTTGAAAATAAGGCTGTGCTGTGCAAGTGGATTCCCTCCGCGCAGATGATAAATCCAGCCCATTCAAAATGTATCCCTTTTTACAGAAAATTGGCTGCTCATCAATTGCCATTACTCTGCCACGCTGGTCCAGAATATGCCATACCAACCTCTAACAAAACTTACATTGAGTTTAATAATCCAAAATATCTTCGAATTGCCTTAGATCAGGGAGTTACAGTCATTATTGCCCATTGTTCCCTTCCTTACTTCTGGTTTTTAGATGTGGATTATCATGACGATTTCAAGGAGTTTCTTAAACTCTTCCAAGATGCAGAAAAAAATAACTGGAACCTCTATGCTGATCTTTCGGCAATTTGCTCTCCTTTAAGAAGTCCCTATATTGATAAAATTAAGAGTCATGTTCCTGCAGAGAGGCTGCTCTATGGCAGCGATTACCCTATACCAGTCTCTGAACTCAGCTACAACAAAAGCACCAACTTTTTCTCCTGGCTGTGGTTTGTGCTGAAAGTTGCTTTTACAATGAATCCTTTAGACAAGAACTATCTCCTTATCAAAAAGATGGAGTTTGATGACTGCATATTTACCAATGCCTCGCATCTTTTTGAAAACATAAAATATTCTTTATAAAAAATTTAAGATATTCCAAAAAATGTCTTAACAGAGAGAAAAATAAATAAGAAAGGGGTTAGAGATGGCCAGCAGACGGGAGATTGAGCTCATTAAAAAATATGCGCCTATTCTCTGGTTGCCTGATAATGAGGCATACTTACCCGAGGATTGCGTGGTTATGGAAAAGGTTGCCAAGATTGGCAAATCGCAGGCGGATATGAAGCCTTTCCAACTGAACGAATTAGGTGATCTCAAGGATTCTGAAAAGTATTACCTGGATATACCCGAGATTGATTTTAACAATTTTGGAATGAATTCGGATTATGATGGGCCCAAACTGGGACCTGAGGCCCTTTCAGCTTTTATCCGGAAAAAATTCGGCAACAACTCCTTCCTGGACCCAAATAGCCGGCAGTCTTTGCCCAAATTTCAGGCACGTGTCTCAAAAATCAATATCACCTTTCGCGCTGATGAACCATTCTCTAAATATTTCAAAACTCGAGACCCTGGAATTTTTGGCAGTTATGATGTCATTCAGTATTACTTCTTTTACATCTTCAACGACTCCTGGAACAAACACATCAGCGACTGGGATTCAACCTTAGAACTGTTTATAAAGGAGGATATCAGTCGAGGCTATGCAATACTGCACATGCACCATCTGACCTGGATGGCAAAATTCAGCGGCAAACCCCAGAAGCTGAGCAAATGGATAGCTGACTGGCAGAAAGTCGAAATTAAAAAGCAAATGGGGTCGCTCTATCAATTTGCGGTTCATCCTTTTATCTTTATTGCCAGAGGAGCTCACGGCGGCTACCCGACTCCAGGGTTTTCTATTCATGGATTAAAAGCATTAAAAACCAAAGTGATTGGACAAACTGACTACAGGCAAATTGGCAAGCTCTGCCTTTATCCAGATTATTTTCCTGTCACCAAAGAGGCTATTCTTAATATTTTAAAAGAGGCTGATATAAATACCAACAAAACCAATTTTCTTCCCTGGGAGGAACCTGTTATTTTAGATAAACAACCCTGGTTGAAATACAAGGGTCTTTGGGGGACAAAATCTGAGTACAGTGGTTGGTCTGGAGCCACGGGGCCAGCCCAAAAGCGTTGTTGGCGGATGGATCAGCGGCGATTCAAGAAGGTGCTCTCCAAGGCTATTGAAGGAAACTATTCCGGCGAATGGGTCTTAAAGATATTCAAGAATTGGCACGGCTGGCCTGAGAGGGGAGGGAAAGTAGGGGGGGAAAGTAGGGACAGACCAAACTAAATGATTGATTATAAGGAATTTAAGCCGAAAATTAGCCTGATTTTTAGCCTTAAAGCAATGATTTTGATGGTGAAAATGACATTTTAAGCGGATCTGGGATCGAATTACATTAAATAAATATTTTCTTAGAGCAGCTTTTTTACCCCCAAAAAATAGGTTTTAAGGCCTATTTTTTAAGAAGAAATTGGAGTAATTGTCTTAATATCAATTAATTACTGTGGTTCGTCCCCCCCCTTTAAGGTATGACTTTAAAATACTCATTTTTAATAATCCATTTTTATTGTATATTAAGAAGAAAGATGGCCAATATCCATATCTGGTAATGTGGATAGAAAATACTGAGTTTATGCTTAAAAGTAATTGCGTGTCGGAAAGGAGGAAACTATGTTGCCTAAATATAAGACTATCGCCCTGTCTGTGATGCTACTAATGGTTTTACCTTGTTTCCTGGCTTTTGCAGGTGCTAAATCAGATGCAAGGACCCTTGTTCAAGACAATTCTGCCTTTGCTTTTGACCTCTATCAGAAACTTCGTACATCCGAGGGCAACTTATTCTTTTCGCCCTACAGCATATCAATTGCCCTCGCCATGACCTATGCCGGTGCTCGTGGCCACACAGAAAAGCAAATGGCAAAAGCACTTCGGTTCTCGCTGGACCAAAAAAAACTCCACCCGGCCTTTGCAGAGCTGGAATCAAGGCTGAACAGCCTGCAGAAAGCCGGCAACATTAAGCTAAGCGTTGCAAACTCGCTATGGCCACAACAGGATTGCAAATTCCTGGATGAGTATTTATCTCTCACCAAGAAGTACTACGGTGTTTCGATTACTCCGGTTGACTACAAGCGCGCCCGTGAAGCAGCAAGAAAAATGATCAACAAGTGGGTTGAAGACAAAACCCAAGACAAGATCAAGAATCTTATTCAGCCTGGTATTCTTGACGCCTTGACTCGCCTTGTCCTGGTGAATGCAATTTATTTCAAAGGGAATTGGGAAAGCCAGTTCGAGGTTAGTCAGACAAAGGATGCTCTGTTCTTTGTGTCATCAGAAAGATCTGTTCAGACACCGATGATGAGTCAAAAGCACAAGTTCAGATATGCGGAATTTGAATCTCTCCAGATTCTTGAACTGCCCTATGTCGGAAATGAACTATCGATGCTTGTACTCCTGCCCAGAGAGGCTGACGGTCTCAAGGAGCTCGAGAGCAGGTTGTCCGTAGAGAACCTCAAACAGTGGAAAAGCCGCCTAAGCATGAGGGAAGTCCTCGTTTTCCTACCAAAGTTCAAGATGACATCCAAGTTCAGATTGGACAAGACACTTGTGTCAATGGGCATGGTTGACGCCTTCAGTCATACAAAGGCGAATTTCGCGGGCATGGATGGCAGACCCGACTGGTTGTACATCGGGGCTGTGATTCACCAGGCGTTTGTGGATGTGAATGAAGAAGGCACTGAAGCAGCTGCAGCTACCGCCGTGGTCATGGAAGGGAGAGGGAGACCAGTGCCACCCCCTATTTTTCGTGCCGATCATCCATTTGTGTTCCTGGTTCAGGAAAATCAGACCGGGAGTATTCTTTTCATAGGAAAACTGACTGATCCGACAAAGACTGGGAATATAAAAAATCAGGGTTTTGAGACGCGATACAGATCAGAAAAAACAAAATCAGATTTTTTTCAACTCAATGCGAAATCTGCTTCTCACTTTGCCAGGCTTGCCTTGAAGTGTATAAAGAAAGAATTTCCTAACAAGCTGAGTCACGTAATGAATGACGAATCTGAGGTTCAGAACCCAGCATCACTTCATCCGGCGTTTTACGGATGTTTTGACTGGCATTCTTCTGTTCACGGCCATTGGATGCTGGTGCGAATATTAAAAGAGTTTCCCGATTTACCAGAAGCCAGGGAAATCCGCAGTTCGTTGAAAAACAATCTTTCTGCTGAGAATATTGAAGTCGAAGTGAAATATCTCCATCAGCCGAACCGAAAATCTTTTGAACGGACATACGGCTGGGCCTGGCTGCTCAAACTTGCTGAAGAATTGTATGGCTGGGATGATCCGGAAGGCAAGAAATGGTCGAAAAATCTCCAGCCGTTGGCCGATGCTGTTGTAAAGCGCTACCTTGAGTTTTTACCAAAACAAACATACCCGATCCGTCGCGGGGTACATCCCAATACAGCCTTCGGAATCGCATTTGCGCTGGATTATGCCCGGGCAGTTGGGCACAAAGAAATGGAAGATTTGCTTATTGAACGCAGCAACACTTATTTTGCTCAAGATTCCAACTGCCCTGCTGGCTGGGAACCAGATGGTGATGACTTCTTTTCCCGTTGTCTGATAGAGGCCGACCTGATGCGTCGAGTTTTGTCTCCAGTTGAATTTTCAGAGTGGTTTCATCTATTTCTTCCCCAACTCGCGAATAAAGAACCAAAATCACTACTTGAACCTGCTAATGTGTCCGACCGTAGTGATCCAAAAATTGTTCATTTGGATGGGCTTAATCTTAGCCGCGCCTGGTGTATGAACAGTATTGCTTATGTGCTGCCCGAAGATGACCCTATCCGAAAGGTATTAACCGAATCAGCCATCCGTCATGCAAAGGCTACCCTTCCATACATTGCAAGTGGGAGCTACGAGGGAGAACATTGGTTGGCATCATTTGTGGTGTATATGTTATCCGTGAACAATAAAATGAACTCTAATTAAAAGGAGACAGGCACCTTTTTTTGGCATCTTTTTTTTAATTTCTTTCAGATTAAATTGAATTTCAACTATTATTGTGCTATTATTATCTATGTTGAAATTAAAGAGATCTGTCCGGTTGCAAAAATAGGCAGGGATCACAAGGGAGCAGGGAAAATTTCAACAAGTAAAAAATATGCCATCCCTTATTAAAAATCCAATATTAAAAGGAAGTCAGAATGAATATTTACGTAGGTAATTTACCGCGAGAGGCCACTGAAGATGATTTGCGACAGGCTTTTGAAGCCTTCGGGCAGGTCACATCTGTTAAAATCATCACAGACAAGTTCACTGGGGATCCGAGGGGATTCGGATTTGTGGAGATGTCCAACAGTTCCGAAGCCCAGTCCGCAATCTCCAAGCTTGATGGCAAAGATTTGAAGGGAAGCAATCTTAGGGTCAATGAGGCCCGCCCTCGTCGTGATGACCGTCGAGGTGGAGGAGGTTTCGGGGGTGGAAGACGCTTCTGATAACTGGCACTCAGACATTCAAAATCATAGTTAAATTTTGCATTAAAGCAAATTTGAGGGTTGCCTAGCGTGCCCATTTGTCTCTACAAATCTGTAAATACACATAACCTTCTAGTCAAAAGAAAAGAAAATTCTGCCTGAAAGATGCCTAATTTATCTTCTTGATTGTTTGCTAATATCAGGCTGTTCGATTATTGGCCTCCTATGAGAGGTAGAAGTATCCTAAGTGGAATGTTAGAAGTTGTGTTCAAATGATAAATTCCAAAAAGGAATGCTGAATGAAAAAATATGAGAGAAAAGAAAGAAAGAAAAGAGAAAGGAAGAAAGAGAGAAGAAATAGAGAAAAAAGAAAAAGGAGAACGATAGCCTGAACTGGAAGAATTTTAAGAGTATTAACAATTCTGCTCTTTTCGTATCGGAGTATTGAATATGGCAGTAGATGACTACGGGATAAAAGGTCTCGATAAACAAAGACAAGTTCACTATAAAAGAAGGAACCCATCTATCGTTTCGTTCGAGGGCCTGGGGCGAACATCGGATCCTGTCATAATCTACATGAGAGAAATGGGTAACATTCAGCTGCTAACAAGAGAGGGAGAAATAGACGTAGCCAAGGAAATAGAAAGAGGAGAAGAGATAATTATTAAAGCTCTTTCAAAAACACGATTTGTCCATAATGAAATTCTTTCACTGGAAGAGGAACTCAATGAAGAAAATGAAATCATACGAGCTTTGTTCGATTCCAACGAAGATGAATTCACAAAAGGAAAATTTGAGAAAGAAAAGAAGATTCTAGCCAAGATCAATGAAATAAGAAAGATAAGCACCCAATTAGAAAAAATCCCTGCATCAAAGAAATATACTTTTAGACGTGGACGTCTCATCGTCAAAATGAGCCGCCTCATCAGGGAACTTAATATCCGATTTCCTTATAGAGAAAAGATTATTGAGAGTCTCCACGAAAAGCTAAAGGTCATAGACGAGTTAGAAACAAGTAAACAAGAGTTGAATGCCTCTTTCCCTAAAGCTAAGGGCAAGAAAGTGGAAGAGGAAAAGAAACTTAGGATCAAAAAAATCGACAAGCTTTTAAGAATATACAAGAAAGAGATCGGTCTTAATTCACAAGGATTAAAAAAAACATGGCAAACCATCGCCAAAGGAAAGCAGGTCTGCGATAGAGCGAAGAAAGAACTTGTCGCCTCTAACTTAAGACTCGTGGTTTCCATAGCCAAGAAATACAGCAACTACGGAGTCCAGTTTCTTGATTTGATCCAGGAGGGAAACATAGGCTTGATGACAGCAGTGGATAGATTTGAATACCAAAGAGGATATAAATTTTCAACTTATGCGCATTGGTGGATAAGACAGGCAATAACACGTGCAATTGCTGATCAGGCAAGGACGATAAGAATCCCTGTGCATATGATTGAATTCATATACAAGTTAAATAGAGTATCAAAAAGGATTGTCCAGGAAAAAGGTAGAGAACCAACATGTGAAGAGATTGCAAAAAAGATGGATATGCCCGTCAGTAGAGTACAAAAAATCATGAAAATTGCCCAAGTGCCCCTTTCACTTGAGACGCCAATAGGAGAAGAAGAAAGTCGTCTGAGTGATTTTATCGAGGATAAGGATATCATTTCGCCTCCCGATGAAGTCATTCATATCAATTTGAGAGAGAAAATTGAGGAAGTGCTGAAAACTCATACCCAGAGAGAAGCAAACGTTTTAAAAATGAGATTTGGGCTGGGAGATGGCAACGAACATACCCTGGAAGAAGTCGGGCAGCAATACAAAGTTACGCGTGAGAGAATCAGGCAAATCCAGGAAAAAGCGATAAGAAAGTTAAAGCGTTCCAGCTACAGTCAAAAACTAAAGCCCTTTACAAAATAGCCGAATCTGTTTCCTGGGCGCTGGAAAGTCGTCTCATTGCTTCTTAGAGGAAAACCTCATTAGTCTGGAACTGGTGCGAAAGATTTTTCTCTAACGGCCTAGTGGTTTCAATGTGTATAGGAAAGTGAAGGCCAGGAGCAGTGAAGAGATAGTAAGAGTCGAAATGTATATGATAAGACTATTTTTACTGATATAATAGAAAAATCCAAGTTGAACAATCAAGAAAAGCGGAAGAAATGTAGTTGATAATCGCGTAACAGCATTAAGAAGAGCAAAGAGAGGTTAAAATGGGTGTTCTTCACACCGGGAAAGAGAGGTTTGAAACTCTTTTAAGAAAGACCAGGTGGAAAAAGAGCAAGCAGGAAAAGAGACCATCCAGAAAGCTCGAAAAAAACAAGCTGTTATTACAACTAACGATCCCTTCCCGCAAGGGAAGAAGAAAAAAATGATTATAACCCATGAACTTGATTGAAAAAACCAATTTAACATTTAAAGGAGGTTATAGTGAAAGAACTCGTTGAATTGATTGCCAAATCATTAGTGGACAATCCGGACAAGGTGCAGGTTGCCCAATTAGACGGGGAACAGAGCTCGATCCTTGAATTAAAGGTTGATCCGGAAGATGTGGGCAAGGTTATTGGAAAACAGGGAAGAAACGTTCAGGCTATCAGAGTTATTCTAGGAGCTGCTGGAATGAAGCTGAAAAAGAGATTTATTCTGGAGTTAATCGAAAAAAGGTAATTTAAAATAAAAGAAAAAAGGGGACAGGCACCTTTTTTTTAGAATAAGACTCCTTGGCTAAATCTTGCGATGTTTCCATTTTCCTTGACGGAAGACCAGAATGGCCACCAAAGCCAGCAGGGATTCTGCAATGGCAATGGCAATGAATACTCCCCTGGCATCCAGCCCCGCTTGAACAGCTAACAGATAGGCGAACGGAATCTGGAATAACCAGTAACAGAAAAAATTAATCACTGATGGGGTATAGGTGTCGCCTGCGCCGTTGAATGAATGGACCATGACCGTGCCATAGGCCATTAAAGGATAACCACAGGCAATAAAACGGAGGCAGTCTTTGGCATATTGAATGATTTCCGGGTCATCAGTAAATATCCGTACCAGAGTTTCCGGAAACAGAATAAAAACAATAGAAATCCCTCCAAGGAAAACCAGGTTGAGGAAAGCAATGTTCCAGACCGCCTTCTCTGCCCGCTCCGGATTTCTTGCACCCAGGTTTTGGCCGACTAAAGTTGCTGCAGCATTGGCAATCCCCCAAGAAGGTAATAACGAAAAGATAATGACTCTAATAGCTATTGTATAGCCTGCGATTA
>Ga0209986_10001489_pt1 | contig 22424 bp, 11 predicted proteins | sample BlataG_FD_183168 | JGI IMG/M metagenome (GOLD analysis project Ga0209986, IMG submission 183168) | Deep subsurface microbial communities from Black Sea to uncover new lineages of life (NeLLi) - Black_00105 metaG (SPAdes) (version 2) | ecosystem: Environmental > Aquatic > Marine > Oceanic >... | reverse complement strand
TTTAAAGTTTAATATAATGCTTCCCATTTCGGTTTTTTGTATTATATTAAATGGCTCCAAAGAAAATATTTTAGTAATTTCTTCTACTTCATATTCTTGCACTCTTTTAAACCCAATGTATGCATCAATTTTTTGATTAATTATTTTAGTTAGCGACTCTACATTGAGATAAAGTTTTTTACCGCTATTTTCGTGTAATAAATTAATAATGATATTAATCAGTTTTATTTTGTTATAGAGTATTTTTCTTTTTTCGAATAATCTAAAAATATTATTCTTAACAGAATTATCTGCTGAAAAAATTGATTCCAAATTACTTAAAGAAAAAGGTAATTTATCATGTTCTTCTATAAGATCGCATAACCATCGCAGCTCAAACAATATAACTTTGTTCTTATCTGTTTTTCGGCTTAGTTTATCATAATCGAAATCCGGAGAAATAATTACCAAATAATCTGATTTTGTTTCCTCTTTTACCTTGCTAAACTCGTTCCAATGCTCATACTTTTGTATTTTTTCGCTTTTTTCATCTGACAACTTTGCGTCAACAATTAAATTGTATGTTTTATAATCTAATAATGCTTTTGCTAAAATAAAAGATACCTGTCCTTCTAATACAATAGAAGTTTCAAAGCCCAAAAATTCAAACACTTTTTTAAGTAATTTTTTAAAACTATCGTTATCTTCAGAACTTACCAGTCTTAATTGCAATTTCTTAATTTCACTCAACCAATCAAAGAGACTCCACATTTCTTCTTTCTCTTCGATAAATCGGAAGTCTTTCCTCAAAATATTATCAATATATCTAGAAAATAAATTTTCTTCGTTTACTTCTACCTCTAATACCCTTTCGCAAATCTCCTTATAAGTTAGAGGGTGACCTGCTTCTTGCAATATTTTAAAAATTTTTTCACTTAAATCGTCCTGAGGTTCTACCTTAGTCTCATCTTCTGTTACCAAAAAATATCGTTTTCTATCATAGTCAATAAGGCCAACAAAAATGATATCGTTTACTTTTAGTTTCTTCTTTTCATACCATTCCTTTAATCCAACTAAACAATTGAGGTCATTATTCACTATTGCTTCAATTTCATTTCCGTCTTTGTCTATAAAAGTAATTTCAACGGCATTTTCTTCTTTAGGGAAAAATGGTCTCATATAACTGGTTAAAAACATAGTACCGTCTTTTAAACAATAACTGGTGAGAGAATATTTAATGTTTGCATCTTTATATTGCCATTTCACTAAACCCCATACTCCTCTTTTTATCCTCATAAATCTTTTATCTCCACTCATAGAGGCATTTACAGCATAATATGGTTCTTTTACCTTTAATGGTCTTATTTTTGTTAACTCTTTAGTAATTTGACGATAATGTAATGGCTTTTTATGTTTGATTAGTATTTCATAAGCACTGTCAGCAACTGACTTATGTTTCATAAGTCTCTATCCTCCAATTAATCGATTCTCCAACTAACCGATTTACCAATTAGCTTGTTCACTAATTTACAGGTTCACCGATTAGCCCGTTCTTCAATTATTCTAATAGCAGATACTAATTTTAAAAAAACGTTTTAATACTTTTTATAATATTATTTTATTTATTATACACACTTTTTTTTATATTTTACAAGTAAATTAGTCATCATTAGGATTAAATGTAAGTGTATTTAATTGACCAATTTACCAATTGACCAATTAAATTAGTCGTTAGCATTTAGTATAGCGTATAGCATTTACTCCCCCCTCACCCTAACCCTCTCCCTCGGAGGGGAGAGGGAATAAAGAATCGGTATATTTTAATTTATTCTATATGCTATATTGTATTCTGGCTCCTGACTACTGGCTCCTGAATTCTATCTTCCTTGCGATATACGATATACGACATACTATATACTTTTCTTTTTTAATATCTTTTCATCAACTCAACATAATCCAGAGCGTGTTTTTTTAAATTTTCACTTTCTTCTTCAGAAAGACTGCGCACTACTTTCGCTGGCACACCTAAAGCCATGGTATACGGTGGTATTTTAGTCCTCGGGGTTACTATTGCCCCGGCTCCTACTATGGCCCCTTCGCCTACTTCTGCACCATCAAGCACAATTGCCCCTATCCCTATCAAAGAATTATCTCCAATCTTGCACGCGTGAAGCATTACATTATGGCCTATGGTAACATTGTTTCCTATAATAGTAGGAACTCCTACATCACAATGAACAATACTGCCATCCTGAACGCTGGTATTATTTCCTATACTAATGGGAGCTATGTCACCTCTCAATACTACATTATACCAAATACTGGAGAATTTTCCGATTGTAACTTCTCCAATCACAGTAGCATTGCCAGCAACAAAGGCTTCTTCGCTAACCATTGGCCTCTTTCCTTCGAAATTTAATATCATCTTCTTACCTCCATAACTGTTTTAATTTTTTCCGCAATTTTATCTCCAAATCCTGGTATTTTGCTTATGTCAACCTTGGAAGCATTTTTTATATCTTCTATGCTTTTAAAATGTTCCAATAATAATCTTTTTCGTTTAGCACCAATCCCCGGAATAAGGTCTAACTTTGAATTACGTAATTCTTTGCTTCTAATCCTTCTGTGATAAGTCACCGCGAATCTATGGGCTTCATCTCTTATTCTTTGCAGTAAAAAAAGTGCTTCTGAATTAGAAGGCAATATTATTGGTGTATGAACCTCCGGTTTAAATATTTCCTCCTCTTTTTTGGCAATACTTATTACTGGTAATTCGAGATTCAAACTGTCTAATATTTTTTTTACTTCACTAAGCTGACCTTTTCCTCCATCAATAAGGACTAAGTCAGGTAATCTTTTACCTTCAGATAATAATCTTTTATATCTTCTCTCGGTTACCTCTTGCAACATAGCATAATCGTCAATTCCTTTAACTCTTTTTACTCTGAATCTTCGGTAATCTTTTTTTTTGGGTCGTCCTTCCTCAAAAACAACTAAAGAGCCAACGGATAATTTTCCCTGAATATTTGAGATATCGAATGCTTCAATTCTTTCTGGTATTTTTTTTAAGCTCAATTTATCTTTCAAATCAATAACTGCCTTCCGGCCCTTCTCAATTTCGTCTTCTTCTACTTCTTCTATCTTTTTCAACAAATAATCATTTTTATTACTTTTCCTATGTAAGTTTATTTTCTGACTTTTTAAAATTGCTTCAATTGATTTTATTCTATCTCTTACTTTAGCAGCTTTTTCGTAATTTAGATTATGGGAAGCTTCTTTCATTTCTCGATAAAGACCATTTAATAATTTTTTTTGCTTCCCTGCCAAAAACAGGCAAATTTCTCTTATTCTTTTTCGGTACTCTGTTTTGCTAATCATATTCGCACAAGGTGCTGAACACAAACCGATCTGGTAATCCAAGCAAATTTTCGCCTTCTTTAAATCTTTTTTTCTGCATCCCCTAATTTTAAAAACTTGCCTTAATAATTTTATAACAACCCGGGTAGCGTTTGTATCCACAAAAGGGCCGAAATATAAAGCTTTAGCTTCTTTTATCTTTTGATTTATTTTTCTGTAAAATAATATTTGAGGAAATTCTTTCTCTAAAGTAATTTTAATATAAGGATAACTCTTATCATCTTTCGATTGAGTATTATAGTAAGGACTGTTGCTTTTAATCATTTTACTTTCTAAGATAAGTGCTTCTATTTCAGAAGAAGTGGGAATATATTCAACATTCTCGATCTCTTTAATCATTTTATTTATCTTTAGAGAATGTTGGGAAAAACTACTAAAATAAGAAGAAACTCTACTTTTTAAGGAATTGGCTTTCCCTACATATATTACTTTTCCACTTTTATCTTTAAAAAAATAAACTCCACTTGTATCGGGCAATTTGTTTATCTTTGATCTAATATCCATTTTTACCAATTCTCCAATTTACCGATTGACCAATTTACCGATTAACTAGTCGATAGTGAATAGTCGTTAGTCGTTAGTATTAAATTCAAGTTTTAGTTCTTGGTTTTTAGTTTTTATAAACTCGAAACTATTAACCCATTGCTCATTCCTTATTATGGGTAGACACAAGGTCTACCCCTACACCTGGTTTCCTCTTTCCTAAATACACGCTCTACTTTATCCGCTATCCGCTTTTTGATATTCTGGCTCCTGGATTCTGGCTTCTGATTTCTATCTTTTTACGCGATACTCGATACGCAATACGCGATACGATATGCTAACGACTATTCACTATTCACTAACGACTAATTTAATACTTTTTTTAGATATTCTCCAGTAAATGAATTCTTATTATGAGCTATTTCTTCAGGAGTTCCCTTGGCCACAACTCTTCCTCCCTCTTCTCCACCTCCCGGGCCAAGATCAATAATATGATCTGCTGATTTAATTACTTCTAAGTTATGTTCAATTACCATAACTGTATTCCCGGCTTCTACTAACCTATCTAAAACATCGAGTAATTTTTTTACATCATCAAAATGCAAGCCAGTTGTAGGCTCGTCTAAAAGGTATATGGTTCTTCCTGTACTTTTAATGCTTAATTCTTTAGCCAATTTCACTCTTTGCGCTTCACCACCGGATAGAGTGGTGGCAGATTGTCCTAATTTTATATATCCTAATCCTACATCATATAAAGTTTGTAATTTTCTTTTTATTGTAGGGATTGCTCCAAAAAAATCTAGTGCCTCTTCAACAGTCATATCTAATATCTGAGCAATATTTTTATTCTTATATTTTATATCTAAAGTTTCGCGATTAAACCTTTTGCCTTTACAAATTTCACAGGGTATATATACATCAGGTAAAAAATACATCTCGATCTTTACTATTCCTCCACCCTGACATGCCTCACATCTTCCACCTTTTACGTTAAAGCTAAATCTACCCGGTTTATAACCTCTAATTTTGGCTTCTTTTGTCCTGGAAAATATTTCTCTAATCGGAGTAAAAGCCCCAGTGTAAGTAGCAGGATTGGAGCGAGAAGTTCTACCTATTGGTGATTGATCTATAATTATCACTTTATCAATATTTTCTACTCCTTCAATCTTATCATAATCACCAGGATGAACTCTGCTCTTATAAATTTTTCTGATTAGGGCTTTATACAAGGTCTCCTCGACTAAAGTGCTTTTCCCGGAACCGGATACTCCGGTAATACAAGTAAGCGTACCTAAAGGAATAGATACATCAATATTTTTTAAATTGTACTGGCGAGCTCCGCAAATCTTTAAATATTCCCCATTACCTTTTCTTCTCTTGGAGGGGACATTAATTTTACTGAAGTGGCTCAGATATTTTCCGGTAATAGACTTCTTATTTTTTATAATATCTTTAATGTTACCCTTCGCTACTAAATATCCACCGTGTATCCCTGCACCAGGTCCAAGATCCACAATGTAATCTGCAATTCTCATTGTAGCTTCATCATGTTCAATTACTATCACCGTATTCCCTAAATCTCTCAGCCTTATAAGAGTCTGCAAAAGTTTACAATTATCTTTTTGATGTAAGCCAATACTCGGTTCATCTAAAATGTAAAGTACTCCGGTTAGGCTCGAGCCAATCTGGGTAGCTAAACGAATTCTCTGATTTTCTCCTCCAGCTAATGTAGAAGACGAACGCGATAAGGTTAGATAATCTAAACCTACGTTACTTAAAAAGCTTAATCTATTTTTTATCTCTTTTAAAATTTGGCCGGCAATAACCCTTCTTCTTTCATTTAATTTTAATTTTTCAAAGAAATTATAATTCCATTTGATAGATTGTTCAGCAATATCAGCGATAGAAAAACCATCGATAGTTACCTTTAAACTCTCTGGACGAAGTCTTTTACCCTCGCAAGAGGGACAGGGTCCAATATTCATAAACTTTTGTATCTCTGAACGAATATATTCTGATTTAGTTTCTCGATATCTTCTTTTTAAATTATTAATTACTCCCTCAAAAGAATTTTCATGACTCCAATAGGTAGATTGTTCATCGTTCTGATATTTAAAAGGTATCTTTATTCCTCCCGAGCCGTATAATATAATCTCCTGAAATTCAGATTTTAATTCAACAAAAGGAGTTTCAAGACTGAAACCATAAAAATCAGCTAAACCCTTTAAAATGTGATATAAATATTTTCCTTTAACCTCTCCCCAGGGGACTAAGGCGCCCTGCAGTATAGATTTATTCTTATCTGGTACAATTAATTCAGGATCAAATTCCATTTTGAAGCCCAAACCACCACAAGCAGGACAGGCTCCATAAGGATTATTAAATGAAAAAATTCGAGGAGCAATTTCTGGTAAATTAATTCCACAGCTGGGACAAGAAAAATGCTCGCTAAACATCTTTTCTTTCCCTCCTTCTATATCAATTACTACTATTCCTTCACTTAAACTTAAAGCAGTTTCAATAGAGCCAGCCAAACGAGTCTTTATTTCAGTCTTTACTATCAATCTGTCTACTACAACTTCAATATTATGATTTTTATACCTATCGATTTTTATATCATCTTCTACTTCGAAAGTATTTCCATCAACCCTTACTCTAACAAATCCTTTTTTTTGAATATCTTCTAATATTTGTTTATGCTCACCTTTTTTAAATCGAATTATCGGGGATAAAACTTGTATTTTTATTCCCGGAGATAAATTTAGAATTTGATCAACCATCTGCTCGACCGTCTGCCTGCTAACCCGTCTACCGCACTGGGGGCAATGAGGTATTCCAATCCGGGCAAAAAGCAACCGTAAATAATCATAAATTTCCGTTACGGTACCTACTGTGGACCTGGGATTTTTGCTTGCTTTTCTCTGATCAATTGAAATCGCTGGTGATAATCCCTCAATGTAATCCACATCAGGTTTTTTCATTCTTTCCATAAATTGACGAGCATAAGAAGACAAAGATTCAATATATCTTCTCTGACCTTCTGCATAAATCGTATCAAAAGCTAAAGAAGATTTACCAGAACCGCTTAACCCGGTAATTACAATTAATTTGTTTCTGGGTATCTCCAAATTAATATTCTTTAAGTTATGTTCTCGCGCACCTTTGATTATTATCCTAGTCTGAACCACTTATTTTCTCTCCTTTAAATTGGTCGCTAGTATATCGTATCGCGTATTGCGTATCGAGTATCGCGTAAAGAAAATCATAATTCAAAATTCAAAACTTTTTCGAACAAAGCATTTTCTTCAGTGTAGGGGACGGATTTATCCGTCCCGGTATATTTTGTTAATTTCTCTTACGGGTTCGATAAATCGAACCCCTACCTTTCATGCGTTGCTCTATCTAATCTTCTGGATTCTGGATTCTGACTTCTGGCTCCTGACTTCTATCTTATTCACGAGATACGATTCACGAGATACTAAATACTATTCACTATTCACTAACGACTATTCACTATTTTATTTTCCGAATAAAGTTTTCTCTTTTTTTAATCTTCTTATCTCATCTCTCAACAAGGTCGCTCTTTCAAAATCTAAATTTTTTGCTGCTTGCTTCATCTCTTTCTCTAAAGATTTTATCAATAACCATAAATTGCTCTTACTTAAGTATTTTTCATGTTCTTCATTAACAGTAGAAAATTTTTCGAAATTATTTATGTTATTAATAATAGCAAATTCTTCTACTGTCTTAGTTATAGTTTTGGGAGTTATTTGGTATTTGCGATTATATTCTAATTGTATTTTCCTTCTTCGATTAGTTTCTTTCACTGCCCTTCTTATCGACCCGGTAATATTTTCGCAATACAAAATAACTGTGCCGTTTATGTTTCTTGCTGCTCTCCCCATAGTCTGAATTAGAGAGGTTTCTGACCTTAAAAAACCTTCTTTATCTGCATCCAAAATAGCTACTAAAGATACTTCTGGGAGGTCTAATCCTTCTCTTAAAAGATTAACTCCTACTAACACATTAAATTTACCTAATCTTAAATCCTTTAAAATGTTAATCCTTTCCAAAGTCTTAATCTCTGAATGAAGATATTTTGCTTTTATATTAATTTCTTCCAAATACTCAGCTACATCTTCAGCCATTCTTTTAGTAAGGGTAGTTACTAATATTCTCTCTTTTTTTTCCGTCCTTTTTTTAATTTCTTCTATTAGGCTATCAATCTGATTTTTGGCTGGTTTTAAAATTATTTCCGGGTCAATTAATCCGGTGGGTCTGATAATCTGTTCAACAATTTGCTTACTTTTTTCTAATTCATATTTAGCTGGAGTTGCTGAAACAAAGGCAACTTTATCCATGTAATTTTCTATTTCTTTAAAATACAGAGGTCTATTATCATAGGCAGAAGGTAAACGAAAACCATATTCTACCAAACTATCCTTTCGAGATTTATCACCAGCAAACATACCTCTTAATTGAGGAATGGTAACATGGGATTCGTCAATAAACATTAGAAAATCTGAAGGAAAGTAATCTAACAGAGTTGCCGGGGGTTCACCTGATTTTCTTCCGCTGATATGTCGAGAATAATTCTCAATTCCACTACAATACCCTACTTCTCTTAACATCTCTAAATCATATTTAGTTCTCTGTTCCAATCTTTGAGCTTCTAAGAGTTTTCCCTCTTTTTTAAAATATTTTAATCTCTCTTTTAATTCTTCTTCTATGGATAAAAGTGCTCTTTTTAGTTTATCCAGAGTAGTAACAAAATGTTTAGCCGGATAAATTATTATTTTATCTCTTCTCTCTATAACTTTTCCGGTTAGAGGGTCTATCTGGGAAATTGCTTCTATTTCATCGCCCCATAACTCTATACGAAAGGCATATTCTAAATAGGAAGGAAATATTTCAATTACATCTCCTCTAACTCTAAAACATCCACGGTGAAAATCAATATCATTTCTCTCGTAGTGTATATTTATAAGCCTTTCTAAAATATTATCTCTTTTGAAAATTTCGTTCTTACTAATTTTTAATACTAAATCTTGATAATCCTTGGGTGAACCTAATCCATATATACAAGATACACTGGCAACAATAATAACATCTCTTCTTTCCAGGAGAGAACTGGTAGCAGAGAGTCTTAAACGGTCAATCTCTTCATTTATAGAAGAATCTTTTTCGATATAAGTATCTGTACGGGCAATATAAGCCTCCGGTTGATAATAATCATAATAGCTTACAAAATATTCCACAGCATTGTAGGGAAAGAATCTTCTAAATTCGCTACATAATTGCGCAGCCAAGGTTTTATTGTGTGAAATAACCAAAGTGGGTAATTGAATTTTTTGAATTACATTTGCCATAGTAAAAGTCTTCCCCGAACCAGTTACTCCCAGTAAAGTTTGATATTTATAACCTTGGCGTATGCCTTCTATCAATTTTTTTATAGCATGGGGCTGGTCGCCCTGAGGAGGATAATCAGATACCAAATTATATTTTTGAACCATTTGCAACACCTTTTAAAAAACTATAACTATAATTAAAATTGAAAACTCACTTTCATCCTTAAATAATTATACACTTAATATACTATTCTATAAAGACTTAATTCGTATTTCGTATCTCGTTAAGAATTAGTTAGTTGGTTAGTTAGTTACCTAGTTAGCTGGTTAAGAAAAAGAAGCCAGGAGCCAGGAGCCAGAATCCAGAATACAATATTGCGTATAGAATAAATTAAAATATACCGATTCTTTATTCCCTCTCCCCTCCGAGGGAGAGGGTTAGGGTGAGGGGGGAGTAAACGCTATAGTCTATACTAAATACTAACGACTATTCACTATTCACTAACGACTAATACACTAACGACTGATTTAACTGGTTAACCAGCTTAATCTAAAAATAAATCTACAATTTTTGAATTGTTAACATCTACCAAACCTTTATTGGTTATTTTAAGATGAGGAGCCACTTCTAAAGATAAAAAGGCGATACTCATAAAAGGATTATCTACTTTAACCCCTAAATTTTTCGCAGTTCTATAAATTGAATCTAAATTTTCTTTCACCTCTAATAAAGGTCTATCTGACATCAAGCCAGCAATGGGTAAAGTCAAGGAATCTACTATTTTTTCATTCACTGATATTGCCAATCCGCCTCCCATCTTAGCAATAGCTGCCCCGACATTTAACATATCTTTATCGTTAGTACCTACAATTATAATATTATGGGAATCGTGGGCTACAGACGAACCCAATGCACCTTTTTTCAGACCAATCCCTTTAACCAAACCTATACTTACTTTATTCGAGGCATGATGTCTCTCAACTACTGCAATTTTTAAAATGTCACGCTTGGTATCAGAAACTACAAAGCCATCTTCGATTTTAGGAACTTCTATATTTTCTTCAGTAATAATTTGACCTGGAGTAATTTTTATCACTCTGCATTTATTACCTTTTACTGGAATATTAAAATCTTCGGGATAAAGCCACTTAATATTAATTGTCCCTCTAATAGGTACCTCCAATGGTTTTGGACTTAGCTCTAATAACTCTCCGTTTTCAGCAACTAATTTGCCATTATTAAAAACTTTAAGGATATTAAAATCTTTAAAGTTATCAAAAACAACTAAATCAGCTATATAGCCAGGAGCAATTGCACCTAAATTTCTTAGTCTAAAATATTCTGCAGTATTCAGGGTGGCCATCCTAATAGCGGTAACAGGACTTATACCTTTCTTTATAGCAGTTTTTATAATATAATTAATATGCCCTTCTTCAATTAAATCTTTGGGGTGACGATCATCACAACAAAAGAAACATCTCCGGGAATTATCAGGATTTATAAGTGGTAAAAGGTCGATTAAATTTCGAGTAACTGACCCCTCTCTCAACATAATATACATACCTAATCTCAGTTTTTCTTTAGCCTCTTCTACTGTAGTACATTCATGGTCAGATCTTATTTGAGCAGAAACATAAGCGCAAAGATCCTTACCGGATAAATTAGGAGCATGTCCATCAATGCATTTTTTTGAAGATACTACTATTTTATCTAAAACCTCAGGAATTTGGTTTAAAACTCCTGGAAAATTCATCATCTCTCCCAACCCTAAAACCCATTTTTCGTCTAAAAGGGGAAATAAATCATTTACGCTAAGGTTTGCTCCGGAAGTCCCTAAAGATGAAGCAGGAACACAAGAAGGAAGCATCATAAAAATATTTAAAGGGTTATATTTGCTGGATTCCAACATATACCTGATACCTTCTAAGCCTAAAACGTTGGCAATTTCGTGAGGATCAATAATCACCGAAGTTGTCCCCATTGGCACTACAGTCCTGGCAAATTCTGAAATTTTTACCATAGAGCTCTCTAAGTGAATATGTCCATCAATAAATCCGGGAGACAAATAACAATTAGAGATATCTATCTCCTTGTCGGCATTATACCCTTCTCCTAATCCTGCAATCATATCCTTGTAAATTGCAACATCAGTAATATATACTTCTCCGGAAAAAACATTTATTATCTTTCCATTTTTTAATAATAAATCTGCTTTTTCCTCTCCTCGAGCAACTTTAATGATTTCAGCAAGACCCATAATAATCACCCCTTTTTTCGTATTGCGTATTGCGTATCGCGTATTGCGTTAGAGAAACAAAAATAATCTGTTTCAATTGTCATTGCCATCCCTGATTTTATCAGGGCGTAGCAATCCCTTCATTAAACTAAAAACTTAAAGCAAAAAACGAAAAGCCATAATTCAAAATTCAAAACCTTTATAATAAAGTATTGCCTTTGGTGTAGGGGTCGAATTTATTCGACCCGTGTTGCTTTGATAATTTTTCTCTTTTATTTTTTAATATTTACTTATTTCTTAACGCGACACGCGATACTAATTTAGCATATGCTTTCTTCTTTCTTAACTCTACGCTATACGCTGAACGCTCCACGCTATCTTTCTATACGCTATTCGCTAAAGATATAAGTTCCTCCCATATCTTTTCTACCTGTTTTTGGGTCTTGTCCAATGAATTACTATTGTCGATCACGTAGTCCGCCATTTTAGCTTTTTCTTTCATGGGTATTTGAGATCTTATCCTCTCCAAGGCTTCGTCTTTAGATAAATTATTTCTTTTAATTAATCTCTTTATTTGTTCATCTTTATCTATATATACTACTATTATTTTATCCATAAATCTATCTATCTTAGCTTCATAGATTAAGGCAGCATCTATAATTAATACTTTTTCCTGGTTATGTGTTTTATTTTTTGCTAAATTTATCTCCCTTTTAATCAATTTTGTTATTTCAGGATGAGTAATTTCATTTAATTTTTTTAAGAGAACCTGATTTGTAAAGACTATTTTACCTAATTTTCCTCTATCAACAGTCAGGTCGTTTTGTAAAATACCTTTCCCAAATAATCTAGTTATTTTTTCCCAGGCAGGTCTGTGTGGTAAAATTACACTATGACCAAGTTTATCAGCATCAATAATTTTGGCACCTAAATCTTTAAACATTGATGCAACTGTACTTTTACCGCCCACAATTCCACCCGTAAGACCAACAATTAATGCCATAATTCCTCCCTTGTTTAGTTAGCTGGTTAGTTGGTTAACTGGTTAACTGGTTTAATATTAATTCATTAACTAACTAACCGGGTAACTAAGTAACCAGCTAACTAACTTCTGCCCAATTACTACCCGTCTTCAAATTAACTTTTATGGGAACAGAAAGTTTTAGGCTATGTTCCATAATGTCCTTTATAATATCTTTGACTTTTTCTAACTCTGGCTGGTAAATCTCAAATATCAATTCATCATGTATTTGAAGTAGCAATCTACTTGTAAACCGTTTTCTTTTAAAAGATTCATTTATTTTAATCATAGCTAATTTTATTAAATCAGCTGCGCTTCCTTGAATTGGGGCATTGATAGCAATTCTTTCATTAAATTCACGGATATTTTTATCTTTACTGTTTATACCTTCTAAATATCTCCTTCGGTTTAATAGAGTTATTACATAGCCTTTTTTTTGGGCTTCCTCTTTTTCTCTCTCAATATATTTTTTTACACCTTGATATCTATAAAAATAATTATTAATATATTTTTCGGCTTCTTCTCTTCCTATCCCTAAATTGCGTGCTAACCCGTAACTACTCATTCCATAAATAATGCCAAAATTAATTACCTTGGCCATCCTTCTCATCTGCTTGCTAATTATGTTTTGATCAATGCCGAATATTTCCGAGGCAGTATGAGCATGGATATCTTCATTATTTTTAAAAGCATTAAGCAAACTTTCATCCTGAGAGAGATGGGCTAAAATACGCAACTCTATCTGAGAATAATCTGCGGATAACAGAACAAACCCTTCCTTTGCAATAAAAGCCTTTCTAATTCCTCTTCCCATTTCGGTTCTAACGGGAATATTTTGAAGATTAGGTTCACTACTGCTTAATCTTCCGGTAGAAGTAACAGTTTGATGAAAAGAGGTATGTATCCTCCTGGTTTTACTATTAACCAAGAAAGGTAATTTGTCGATATAAGTATTCTTTAGCTTGTCTAATTCTCTATATTCCAGAATAAAGGATACAACCTTGTGCTGGGGAGCTAAAATATTAAGTACATCCGCATTGGTGGAATAGCCGGTTTTCGTCTTTTTTATTACCGGCAGTTTTAATCTTTCAAAAAGTACAACACTCAACTGTTTAGGAGAATTAATGTTAAATTCTGTTCCGGATAAATTATAAATAGTTTTTTTCAACTCTCCAAGACGGGAATCAACTTGTCGTGATACCTTTTTTAAAAAATCAATATTAACTTTAATACCATTAATTTCCATTTCTCCTAATACTTTTACCAAAGGCATCTCTATCTTTCTAAATAATAAAAATAATTTTTTTTCTTCCATTTTTTCTTCTAAAACATCTTTTAATTTCAAAATATTTTGAGCATTTTCACAAGCGTCTACTATACTTGTGCTCATGATAGCCGTTTTTTTAATTTCTTTATCCTCGTTTTTAAAATATTTTAAGTATTCCCAAAATAAATTTCTTAAATTATAATTCTCACTTGAAGGATTTAACAAATAGGCAGCAATCATAGTATCAAAATTATTTCCTTCTAATTCTATTTTATGCCTACGAAGTAACACAAAATTAAACTTTAGGTGATGGCTAATCTTGCTAATCCCTTTGTTTTCAAAACATGGGCGCAACTTACTTAAAACTAATTCTAGAGAAAGACATTTGGAATTTTCTAGTAAATTTAAAGAAAATAACGGAATATAATAATTTTCATTATCTTTAAAACTGAGTGCAATTCCTAAAATATTTGATGAAATAGTATTTTCTGAGGAAGTTACTAAATAGAAAGAAAAATATTTTCTTTCTATAATTCTATTAATCAATCCCTCTAATTTTTTTTCGGTGTCAATCAAATTGAATTTTAATTTGGTTTTTTCATGATTAATTTTAGGAGCTATCTTTTTTAATAAATTTTTAAATTCTAACTTATTAAATGTTTTCCATAATTCTTCGTAATTTGGCAATTTAACTTTAAAAGAATCAAAATCATAATCTATAGGAACTTCTCTCACGATTGTAGCCAGCTTTTTACTCATGTTAATCTGGTCTTCATATTTCTTTATCTGTTCTCTCAAAGATTTTTTAGAAATTTTATCAGGATTATTTAAAATATTTTCTAAGCTACCAAATTCTTTAATTAAAGCCAGGGCAGTCTTTTCTCCTATGCCCGGAACACCAGGAATATTATCAGAAGCATCCCCCTTTAAGGCTAAAATATCTACTATTTTCTCCGGACCTACTCCGAATTTTTTCTTTATACCTTCTTCGTCATAGATTTTAACCTCAGTTACTCCCTTGATAGTAGTCATTATCTTAGTATGGGGAGAGATAAGCTGAAAAGCATCTTTATCTCCGGTAACAATAATGGTATTACAATTTCTTTTTTCTGCTTCCTTTGCTAAAGTACCAATAACATCATCTGCCTCATAACCCTCTTTTGAACAAATGGCAATGTTATAATTATTAATAATTTCTTTAATTAGAGGAATTTGGCTGATTAATTCATCGGGCATTTTCTTCCGATGAGCTTTATATTCTTTAAACTCCTTATGTCGAAAAGTTGGAACAGGTGTATCAAAAGTAATCGTCATATATTCTGGTTTCTCTTCTTCTAATAACCTGATTAATATCATAGTAAACCCGTAAACTGCGTTGATTACCTGTCCATAAGTGGTAGTTAATTGAGGTAAGGCATAAAAAGCACGGTAGAGCAAACCTTGTCCATCAACCAAAATATATTTTTTCCTGTTATCCATAACTTTCTTCTTTCGTTCTATTTTTTCTTGACAATAAATATCACTTAACCTATAATTTTTAAACAGAGATGCGTATATGCCGAAGTGGCGAAATTGGTAGACGCACTGGACTCAAAATCCAGCGAGCCTCACAGCTCGTGTCGGTTCGACTCCGACCTTCGGCACCATCATCTCGTATATCGTATGTCGTATATCGTATCGCGCTACTTAAGATACGATACAAATCCATCTAATTAAGTTAATAATTTAAAACATTTTTATATAAAGTATTACTTTTAATGTAGGTGTCGGATTTATTCGACCTGTGTTGTTTTTTAATTCTCTGACGGGTTCGATGAATCGAACCCCTACCTTCTATTCACTATCAGGGCGTATGCAATACGCCCCTACTTTTTTCTCTCTCTTATTTTTTTTGCTATATACTCGATACTATCTTATCTTCTGGCTCCTGGATTCTGGCTACTGGCTTCTATTTTTTCCTTATTCACTATATACGATATACGATATACTAATTATCGTCATCTAATAAATCATCATCATAAATCAGGGCTTGACTGATCAGATCAACTGCTTCTTGAGTTTCGCATTTAGGAACTAATATTTCTACATTTCCGTTTAATTCATCTTTCCTCACTTCTAATTGGTTTAAAATAGCTGCAATCCCTTTTTCTTTTAATATTTTTTCTAAATTTCTAGCTAATAAAATATCCTTAGCAATATAAATAACTTTCCACATTATAAATAAACCCTCTAATAGTAATTTCTATTATTGTTTAACATTTTTCTGTCCATACTTTTTCGTTTCCCAAAATTCCACGAATCTCTTTCATAAATTTATTATCAATATTAACTGAATATTTTTTATCTATGGCATGCAATATAGTTTTATCCTTATCCTTAAAATGAAGTACTACTTGACTTTTCCCTGGATAACCGTAAAATAATTCTTTCAACTTTTTTAGAAGAACAGGTTCATTTTTTTCAGTGTTAATCTCGAGATGAAGTTCTTTGGCAAGATTCTGATTCTTCTCTTCCATTTTAGAAGCAGGTTTTTTATTTTCTACATATTTTTCTAAAAGAGATATCTTCTCAGCAATAATTTTTGTTTTTCCTTCTGCCACATCAAGATGTCCTTCTGTTATGATAAGCTCATCTTTTTTTATCATTTCCTTGCATTTTTCGAAAACTTTAGGAAATGCTATTATTTCTACTGTACCCTCTAAATCTTCTAAAGTAATAAACGCCATAAGATTCCCATTTTTAGTACTCTTCCTTTTAAAATTATTAATTACTCCGGCCAAAACTACTCTGCTTCCATCTGAAAGGTTGGTTAACTCGATTGAGGTGGAAGTTACAATTTTCTTTAATTTTTCCTTATAATCATTCAGGGGGTGATGGGAAATATATAAACCTAACATCTCCTTCTCCATAGCCAAAAGTTCATTTTTAGAAAATTCTGATATATCTGGCAATCTATCCTGGTAATTACCGCTATTTTTATCTGTGCTATCTTCTCCGAAAAGATCAAAGATTGAAGTCTGTCCATTTCCCTTAGATTTTTGATATCCTTGACCGCTTTTTAATGTTACATCTAGAACTGCCAGCAACTGGGACCTTTTTGCACCAATAGAATCGAAGGCACCACATTTTATTAAACTTTCAATTACCCTCTTATTTACTACTCTTAAATCAACTCTCTGGCAAAAATCGAGCAAAGAAATAAATTTAGTATTTCTTTTGCGTTCTTCAATAATGCTTTTTATGGCTTTCTCGCCAACATTTTTCACAGCAGCTAACCCAAAACGAATAGCCTTTCCCCCTACTACAGTAAAATTTACTAAACTCTGATTTATATCGGGAGGCAATATTTCAATATTCATATTCCGGCATTCTTTTATATACAAGGCTACTTTATCGTTGTTTCCCATAATACTGGTAAGCAAAGAAGCCATATACTCTATGGTATAATGAGTTTTTAAATAGGCGGTCTGATAGGAGATAAAGGCGTAAGAAACACTGTGAGATTTATTAAAACCATATCCGGCAAAATAGGCAATTAAATCAGATATTTCAGCAGCTGTATTTTTTTTAATATTGTTTTTTTGAGCACCTTTTATAAAAAGTTCCCTTTGTTTTTCCATCACTCCTTTCTGTTTTTTCCCCATAGCTTTTCGCAGGATATCTGCCTGTCCTAAAGTAAATCCTGCTAATTCACTGGCAATCTTCATAACCTGCTCCTGGTAAACGATTACTCCATAAGTTTCTTTTAGTATGGATTCTAATCGAGGATGTGCATATTTTATTTCTATAATTCCCTTCTTCCTATTAATGAAATCCTCGATCATGCCGCTTCCCAAAGGTCCCGGTCTATACAATGCCAGCAATGCAGTAATATCTTCCATGTTTTCAGGTTTTAATCTTTTAACTAAATCTCTCATACCTTCACTCTCTAATTGGAAAATGCCAGCACAATTTCCTTTAGATAACATCTTGTATACTTTTTTATCATCTAAAGGAATCTTGTTTATGTCAACCTCTTCTCCCCGGGTATGTTTTATTATTTTTAAAGCATTACTTATAACAGTCAATGTGCGAAGTCCCAAAAAATCCATTTTTAATAATCCCAGTTCTTCCAATTCAGCCATAGCATACTGGGTACATGTTTCTCCTTCAGCTGTCTTTTGTAGAGGAATGTAATCAGTCAATGGCTTTCGAGAAAGAACTAAGCCTGCAGCATGAGTAGAAGCATGTCGAGCTAAACCTTCTAAAGAAGAAGCAGTCTCAATCAACTTTTTTATATCCTCATCGCTTTTCATTAACTCTTTAATTCGGCTTTCCATCTTTAAAGCCTTTTCGATAGTAATATTGGGTTCCCAGGGAATCATTTTAGCGATAGTATCCACCCGGGCATAGGGAATTCCCAAAGCTCTGCCCACATCTCTAACAGCAGCTCTGGCTGCCATAGTACCAAAAGTAATTATCTGAGCTACTTTATCATTACCATATTTTTTAGAAACATATTCAATTACTTCTTCTCTTCGTTCATAACAAAAATCAATATCAAAATCTGGCATACTGATTCTTTCAGGATTTAAAAATCTTTCAAACAATAAACCATATGCCATAGGGTCAATATTGGTAATATTTAGACAATAGGCAACTAAGCTTCCTGCGGCAGAACCTCGACCGGGTCCCACCATAATTCCTTTTTCTTTAGCATATCTTACAAAATCCCACACAATTAAAAAATAAGGTTCAAATTCCATCTTTTTAATAACTGAAAGTTCGTATTCTAATCTCTCCTCCAATTGTTCTGTAATTTCAGAATATCTCCCGTTAAGCCCTTTATAACAAAGCTCTTTTAAATAAGTATTAATGTTATGTTCGGGAGGAACTTTAAATTCTGGTAATTGAGCGTGCCTAAAATCAATTTCTAAATTACATTTTTCAGCAATACGGATGGTGTTTTCGAGGGCTTGAGGAACTTTTGAAAAATTTTCATTCATCTCTTCGGGGGAATTAAAGTAAAATGCATCGGTAGAAAATTTTAATCTTTTAGGGTCACTTAAATTAGTAGCTGTTTGGATACAAAGTAAAATTTCGTGTGCTCGAGCATCTTCCTTATTTATATAATGGATATCATTGGTCGCAACAAGAGGAATAGAGAGTTCCTGGCTTATCTCAATGAGATTTTCATTTACAATTTCCTGTTCGGGAATGCCGTTTTTTTGTAATTCTAAATAAAAATTATCTTCTCCAAAAATATCTAAAAAATCAAGTGTCACTTCTTTTGCTTTCTTAATATTTTTCTGTAAAATGCATTGAGGGATTTCTCCTTTTAAGCAGGCTGAAAGAGCAATTAATCCACTACTATGTTCCCTTAATATTTCTTTGTCAATTCTTGGTTTATAATAAAAACCTTCTAAGTAAGATGAAGTAACTAACTTTATTAAATTTTTATAGCCTTCATTATTTTTAGCCAGTAGTATTAAATGATAGGGGGTTTCTTTTCTTTGTGAGGATCTATCGAGTCTGCTTTGATGGGCAACATACATTTCACAGCCAATAATGGGCTTTACTCCCTGTCGAATAGCTTCTTTGTAGAATTGTATAGCTCCATACATAACCCCGTGATCGGTAATAGCCAAGGCCGGCATCTTATGCTTTTTAGCTTGAGCTACTAATTCTGATATTCGGCAGGCTCCATCCAATAGACTGTATTCGGTATGTACATGTAGGTGAACAAAGTTTGAGTGCCACACGATAAAAACCCCCAGCTTACATCGCGTATCGCGTATCGCGTATCGCGTAGGAAATAAGACTTATATAAATATACGAGATTCTGAACCAAAAACAAATATTACTGTCATTGCGAGCTCCGATTTATCGGAGCGTGGCAATCTCATTGTTAATCTAAAAAACTAAAAACGAAAAATCACAATCCAAAATTCTATATATTATAATGTTATAGGTGGCAGATTCATCCGCCCCGTATTGTTCGATAATTTTCTAAGCGGGCTCGATGAATCGAGCCCCTACAAATTACTCATCACAAATTACTTATCATTACTCACTAAGCGCTACCCGCTAAACGACATTTTCTAGATAATATTCTGACTTCTATGAGCTTTGCAATTTTCGTTATTCCGTTCGACTCAATACGTGATACTCGATACTATATACAGTTTTTTATTTAAAAAATACCTGTGCTAATTCCCACCACTTTTTATCTACCACTTTAAGCTTACTTACCGCTTCTTCTAATGGCACACCTATTACTTCACTACCTTTAAGTGCTGCCATGTAGCCAAATTTCCCTTGAGCAATCAGATCTACCGCAGTCACTCCACACCTAAGACCTAAAATACGGTCAAAAAGTGTAGGAGAGCCCCCTCTTTGAATATGACCTATAACTGCATGGCGGGTTTCAATGCCGGTATTCTTTTTAATTAAGTCAGCCAGAAGATTTCCCACTCCTCTATTACGTAATATCATATGCCCAAATTGATCTAAGCTCTCTTTCTTAACATCTATACCAGGAAGTGTTGCTCCTTCCGATACCACTACAGAAGCGTACTTGTTTTTTTTATATACTTCTTTTAAATGTAGACACATCTTCTTTATGTCTGCTTTTTCTTCAGGAATAAGGGTCCAATCTGCACCAGAAGCCATGCCGGTAAATAAGGCTACCCAACCGGCATGTCTTCCCATTACTTCTAAAACCATTATTCTGCGATGAGAGCGTCCACTATCTTGAAGGCTTCGCATAGCCTCAATTGCCCAGGTGACTGAGCTATCGAACCCAAAAGTATAATCAGTCCCGCTAAGATCATTATCCATGGTCTTGGGAGCGCCAACCAACTTAATATTTTCCTCTTTAAATAATTTGTTAGCTACACCTAAAGTATCTTCTCCGCCAATAGCTATTACCGCATCTAATTTAAACTTTTTTATTGAGTCACGAACCTGTTCGACACCATTTTCTATTTTATAAGGATTTAGCCTTGAAGTTCCTAAAATAGTTCCTCCATTATCAATTATTTCTCTTACCTCACTCAAAGATAGGGGACTTACATTGCCTTTTAGTAATCCCTTCCATCCTTCTTGGATGCCATAGATTTCATAATTATAATCCTGGGCCCGGTAAACTGCTCCTCTGATAGTTGGATTTAATCCAGAACAATCTCCACCACCGGTTAAAATACCAATTCTCTTAATCATATTCATCACGCCTTTCCATTACAACCAAAAACTCTTATTCTATCGCGAATAATTTCTTTGGCTGCATCTTTTGCTGGTCCCAATATTTTGCGTGGGTCAATTTCTTCGGGATTCGTTTTTATTATCTCCCTCATTTTTTCTGTAAATTTCATCCTGATGCGTGTATCAATATTGATTTTACATATTCCTGCGGCAATGCCTTTTTTAATCTCTTCATCATTGGCCCCGGAGGCACCATGTAAAACTAAAGGAACTCCGGTTAATTCTCTTATTCTCTCGATACGAGGGATATCTAACTTTGCAAAAGGAGTTCGACATCCGTGAATCGTTCCCACGGCGGCTGCTAAAAAATCTATCTCGGTTAACTCAACAAATTTTACAGCTTCCTCTGGAACCGCCATACTCTCTTTTACTCTCTCTAAAGCAACCCCCGGTTCATCACTATCACCCATCTTACCTATCTGTCCTAATTCTGCTTCTACCGGAATATCACAGGCATGAGCCATTTCCACTACTTTTTTAGTCATCTTTACATTTTCATCGAATGGTAATTTTGACCCATCATACATTAGAGAGGTAAACCCTGCTCTTAAACATTTTATATTTTGGTAATAATCTGTTCCATGATCTAAATGTAAAGCTACTGGTACTTTTGCTTTTTCAGCCATGACTTTAACCATAGCTACAATACTATCTAATCCCGCATATTTTATAGCTCCCTGAGAAGCTTGTAAGATCACCGGCGCTTTTTCTTCTTCGGCAGTTTCTACTATTGCCTGAATAATCTCCATATTATTCGCGTTAAAAGCACCGACCGCATACCTCCCCTTTTGAGCTTCTTTTAACATCTCTTTAGTAGTTACAAAAGCCATCTTTCTTTCTCCTTTCGTCGTTATTTATACCATTTATTTTATATTTAACTATCTACAAATACTCTCTTCTTCTAATTTAATCTGATAGTTTTTAAATTTTATTTATTATAGCTTGTTTAATTTTTCATTTCAAGGAAATTATTCGTATCGAGTATCGCATGAAGGAAAAGAACTATCGAAAAAAGAGGGTAGAGAAACAAAATAATAAATATTCTTTTCTTTGTCTAACTAACCTAATTATTTTTAATGTAGGGGTCGGATTTATCCGACCCGAGTTTTGGCGGGCTTGATAAATCAAGCCCCTACAATTAGATAGAAAAGCGGGCTTGTCCTCGTGAAGACAGGGAACGCCTATTCTAATAACGACTAACGACTATTCACTATTCACTAATTAATTGGCCAATCGGGGAATTGGTAAATTGGTGAATTAATAAATTTGAGAATAGTTTGAATTAATGGTATAGTTTTAATATCAAATATTAATCAAAGGAGGAGATTATCATGCCAGATTACTATGATGAAGATAAAGAGAAGATCATTAATATTGTTGATAAAATACCGAAATTAAAATTTTCTAAGAAAATATTCGGTATTGTTTTA
>Ga0209986_10001488_pt1 | contig 22428 bp, 18 predicted proteins | sample BlataG_FD_183168 | JGI IMG/M metagenome (GOLD analysis project Ga0209986, IMG submission 183168) | Deep subsurface microbial communities from Black Sea to uncover new lineages of life (NeLLi) - Black_00105 metaG (SPAdes) (version 2) | ecosystem: Environmental > Aquatic > Marine > Oceanic >... | reverse complement strand
AACTCCGGGGCTCGGGAAAGGTTACGGCTTGCTCTCTCGAAAAGCTCTTCGATGTAGTCCCGGGCGCCTTCGGGCACTCCGCTGGCATCTATGTCCAAAAGGCCCCGGCGATTGAATTCGGCCATATTAGTGCTAACCGACTTGTTAGTTAGCTCATAGATGAACATGAGCAGGGATACATCCCATAGTTCCTCCACCCCCCTAATTATGGTGCTTAAGGGGTTATGCTGCTCCTCTACCTGGGAGCTGAGGTTATCTATCACCTGCTTGATAGGCTCGGAGACAACATTCATTCCCCCGGGTTCGTTCTTATATCGGTAAAAAATGCCCGATTCATAAGGGCGCTCCCGAGCCATCATAGATATGTATCTTTTTGCCTGCTCGCTAAAGCCTTCGACATTGACCAGGTAAGCAGGAGTAACAATTTTGGGCCTTTCCGCAACTACCTTTCCATCCCTGACCACACTAAGGTTTCCCACCAGCTCAGTGACAACATAATAATCAATGACAGAACTGCCAAAAGTGTCCAGTTCTTGCCGTGGTGCTCGGATTAATTCCGTGTGTTCCAGGGCATATTTAACTTTGTCATCCTTCTCCATACCAATTCCACCATTCTATATTTTAAATAAACATCTTGACAGTGTAAAAGTTACGCCTTACCTTATCCTTGCCGGCAATTATGCTGCCCGCTTCGGTGCTATGACCGGGGACGAGGTATTCCACATCAAGCTGAGACAGCTCGTCAATACTCTTCCGCAACAAGGAAGGGCTGCCACCAGGAAAGTCAGTCCTGCCTACGCTGCCAGCAAAGACCACGTCACCGCTTATCAATATTTTATCCTCCTCCAGATAAAGGGAAACAGAACCGGGAGAATGTCCCGGGGTAAAGATAACCTTGACCGCTAACTTATCATCTTTAGCCCCCAGGGACAAATCGCCCTCCTTAAGATAAAAGGAGGGATTAACCTGCGGCGGCTTACCGCCGAACATTTGAAAGAAACTCATCCCCGTCGTGCGATAAAATTCATCCTCCTCGCGGGATAAAGTAAACAAAGCACCACTTTTTTCCACCACCAATTCAGTGGCTTCAATATGGTCGGGATGGCTATGGGTGGCAATCACCAGACCAATATCCTCCATTTTGAAGCCGTCCCTCTCCATAGTCTGAGTCAGCGAATCAAAACAGGGCTCCCCAAGCTCATTCCTGATGTGGCCAGGGTCAACTAATACGTGCGGACGCTCCCCCCTTAAAACCGAGGGCCAGAGAATGGCATTGCAGTTATTTCCTCGGCCTTGCCATACATAACAATAAAATTTTTCCGCTAACTTCACAGATTTATGATAAATCATTACTATAACCCAAACTCACTTTGTTGAACCCCCTCAATATTATAGGCTAAAATGCACTGCTAACGCTAATCTTAAAGTAGGGAAGAAGTCAGTAGCCAGTAGGGGGTGACTTCTGATTGCTGAATTCTGACTACTGACTCCTGGTTTCAGTGTTTAGGATTTTATGTTGTATGAGTGAGCTAAAGAGTGCCTGGGAAATTGCTCAAGAGAAAGCAAATAGATTGGGCAAGCTGTCAGCCGAGGAAAGGGGACAGCAAGAAAGACAAAGGTATCGCCAAATCGGTCAGGCGCTGGTACAAAAATGGCTTGACAGTTCCCAACGACTGGACATGGCTGCGGAGCTAAACAAGCACGAAGAAAAAGACAGAGCAATAATAAAGCAGGCCGTAATCGAGCACATGGTAGAGGCTATCGAGTTTACAACTACCCGGGGTATAAATAGCGTGAAAAGGGTAATCGCGGCGATAAGCAGCTTAGGGCCTGAATTTCAGCCAAAGGCAGAAGAAATAGGCCAGCTTGTCCAAGAGTATGAAGATGCAGAACAAAAGATAAGGCAGGAACTGGAAAGCGACTACAGGGAAACCCTGCACCAATTGAGAATCTCAGGAACAGCAGTGGATGCTATCAATATCGAAGCTAACCCCCAATGGCAATTAGCCCGGCAGGAGCTCGTTGAAGCTTTTACCCCGAGGCTCAATGATTTGAAGCGAGCATTAGTTAGTAGCCCATGAGAAATCCACTTCGCAACTTCGCTAGGCCACACAAGGCTTTAAATAATCCTTATCCAAAGACACCAGAAATGGCAGCCAGGTTAGCTAATCACATTTGGACAATAGAAGAAATTGTGAGGTTGATAGATTATGCATGAAGTGCCAGCGAATTATGCCTTCATTGATGGTCAGAACTTTTACAAATCACTCCAAGCACTTGAAAAAGAAGTTGAAGCGCTTGAGGTAAAATTGGATTTGAATGAATTCCGAGTCTATCTTATGGAAAAACATGCTGTTAAGGTTGCCTATTATTTTATTGGTTATGTACCAGAATACAAGAGTTTATATGACCAGTTAAGAAGACTAGGATATGAATTGAAATTTAAAGAAGTAGCTACCCACGAAGATGAAATTAAAGGTAACGTAGACGTAAATTTGACATTGCAGTCTATGGTGGATTATGAAAACTATGCAAAGGCAGTAATAATAGCAAGCGACGGTGATTATGCTTGTTTAGTCGAATACCTACACGATAAGGGTAAACTAGAATGCCTAATAGCTTGTAGTAGAGCTGGATGTTCCTATCTGCTCAGAAAACTACATGCTAAAATACGGATATTCTACTTAGATGATATCATGAGAGACTTATATAACCGAAAAGAGACTTCGTAGGGACAAAACCCTACGTCGCCTCTTTTCATAGTGATAACTGCTTTTATTATACCACGACTTGACAATTTGTCAAGTCACCGCCTTCGTTTCAGGATAGTTCAAAGACTTTTACCATTTCCAAATTGACCTACTACCGAAGAATCCTGTGCCGCTCAGGACAGGCTCCGTGAAGAATCTCCGAGACTCTTCATCATCCAAATTAATTTGGGCTCACTAGAATTACACTACTAAACATCCCCAATAATTTGTCATGGGGCACAGAGCGCCAGACGCTGAGTGTAAATTCCCTGGCGGCGGTCGTAGTCGGTCTGGATGGCCAGGACACGGTACTTCTCCTCCGAGATTCCACAGCGCTCGTCGGTAACCTCCACGACATCGAGGAGCTCCTGGCCGACGTTGGTGGGGACGACGAGGTTGCCACGCTCCGCTCGCAATGACATTTGGCGGAGGATGGCGTCGGCCCTCTCCTGGGCCCTGGCGGCGGTTTGGAGGTTGGGGTCATAGTCCTGCTCGAGCTGGTCTATAGCCAGGGCAAGTAAGTCCCAGTCAAGGGCTTCTTCCAGGATGCGGTTGTCGCCGCTGTCCCGGCCGATAGCACGGGCCCGGCTGGTGAACACTTGTTCACAATAGTTACCTGTCAGGATGGCGTGGTCGGTGCCGTAGGAGTAGCAGCTGCTCTCGCTGGCCAGTGGGTTCTTGGTGAAGGCTTCCTGGCCACGGAATACGAGCTTATCGGGGACGAAGGACAATAGCCTCCTGATGGCGCTGTCGCCCTGGGTACCCGGGTTGACGGTAAAGTCGGGGTAGAAGTTGTTGATGGCGGAGGACTGAGGCTTGGCGGGGGTATTGGTCAATTTGATGCCCACTCTGGCCAGGAGTTGATAAAGGATTTGCCAGACGTTCTTGGGGTTGACGGCGTCCTTATTCCACCTCATCTGATAGCGGGCGGACCAGCGGTCCATGAGGCCCCAGCCGTCCAGGCAGGTGAGCATGAAGCGGGACATGTTGGGTTTGGAGGAGTACTCCCAGGAATCAATCCAGTAGGTACCGGCCCCGGAGCTCTCGTTGCCTGCCGTCGTCTTGTAGCCGAGCTCGAGGACGATTTCGCTGCGGAAGCGAAGCGAAGCGAGGGCGCCCTGGCCAGGGCTGGCATACTGGCCCTTGGAGTTATCGAGCTCCAGGATGAGAGATCCTTCGCTACGCTCAGAATGACAATGCTGGGTAAGGGAGACGATATCCCTGGTCAAGTCGAGGGGCGATTCGGCGGGGCGGGGGGCTCTCCAGACTCCGTCGGACCTTTCCATCCACCAATAGCCGGCGGTGCTCTGGAGCCTTAAGCCGTAGGCGGGGCTGACGTCCAGGAAGGGCTTGGGCTCGGTAAAAGTGGTATCACCCCAGTATGTGCCCTTGACCGTGTGGCAGGCGAGGGGGCGGGTGTAGGCGGTGGTGCCGGTGAACTTCTCGACCGCCACAATGCGGTTTGTCTCATAGAACTGGGCCGATGCCGGCAGGTGGCAGTCGGGGTATTCGTAGGTGATATCCTCCCCCTCCGGGGACATGAGGAAGCTCTCGAGGGCACTGAAATTATAGGTATCCGAAAACCAGGTACGCCAGAGGTCGAAGTGGTCGTAGGGGGTATCGGACTCTTTGGAGGCAAGGACGATCTCGATGGCGGGAATAGAGGCGTTGAAAGTGGCGCCAATGCCATAGGTATCCAGGAATATATGGGTGGCGGCGCCATGAAACTCCTTAATATGCTGCGATGTGGACTGGTCGGAAGTATCAAGGACAATGCCATTTAGCTCGTTGGACTTAAGGGCGAAGCAGACGACGATATCACCGGTACCCCACCAGCAAGCGGCCAGGGATAGGACGTCGGCGTAGGATACGAGCTGGGCGTCATCCCAGGTCTGGCCATAGTCATGGGAGTAGTATTTCCAGAGGACGTTGCCGGTGGCGCGGTAGAAGATGTAGACCATGGCTCCATAAGCAGCGATGGCACAGGGACCGGCACAGTCGGTGGAGACCTGAGTCCACTGGGAGTAGTCGGAGCTCGGGCCGGGACCGGTGATTTTCTGGCGAAGGAGGTTGTTTCCGTCGGCCCTGATACGGTGCATGCTCCCCTGGCCGTCGAAGGCAATGCCATGGTGGTTGTCGGGCTCGGAGCCTTCATAGAGGCGGGTCCAGGTGAGGCGCTTGATGCCCTGCTCGTAGTCATAGACTTTAGCCTCGACATAGGGGAGACGGTGGGCTTTCTTCTGGGCGGCGAGGAGAGTGTCGCTTAGAGTTCTCATTGTACCTTTAAGTAGTCAGTAGCCAGTAGTCAAAATTCAGAAGAAGGCCTCCCGGATGATCTTGGCGATGATGAGCCAGGCGATGACGCCGAGACCTCTGCCGGCCATGTAATAGTGATACTCTCCCTTCAAACAACGTCTGCAGTTGCTGACGTTGTTATAGCGTGCTGGCCAGGGGCAGAGGACCTCAAAGAAGCCGATGAGGAGGGAGTGCCACTCCTCGGGAGTGCTGAGCAAGGTGGAAAGGCTAATGCCTTTCAGAAATTCCATTATTCTTCCTTCTTCCCCTTGATGTGCTGCACCGTCCTATCGCCGAACCACCAAAGGATGCAGCCGGCGGCTAAACCCAGGAACCATTGGGGGGCATCAATCCCCTCGACGACGACCTGGGCGATGACGGCGGCAAAGATAATGGTGACGGCGGGCCTGGTGGCAGCCCGGAAAAAGTCGCAGAAAACGGTCACCAGGTTGGGATCAGCTTTGTTCTTTTCCTCTGACATGTCTCCTCCTTAGCTAAACAGGCCCTGAGAGGCCCAGGAAAGCCCCTGTTTTCGTTTTTGCGCCTCTTTATACTCAGAGCCTTCGTTGGTTGCCTGTTTTAAATCAGAACGCCCAGGGTGTCGGGGACGGACTTGCCGGCTTTTTCATAATGCCTGGCTAAATGCCGGGCGGCCTGGATGATGGCCTCTCCGGAGACCCGGACCCTCTCCCCGCGGTAACCACCTCCGCTCAAGGCAGCGACGGCTGCGGGCATTCGGTCCCAGTCCACGGTCTTCTCGATATCGAGACGGCCCTGGAGAGCTCTGAAGATGGCCTTGGTATGGTGGGGGAGCTTCCAGGTCTCAGGATCGTGAGGGTCGCCGACGATGGCGAAGGCCTCTTTGGGGAGTCCCTCCTTCGTGATTTCTTTTTCGATGGCTTCTTTTACTTTTGATTTAGGCATGATTTTCCTCCTTATGTTGGAGAGTGCTTCCTTTACGTCAAACATAGCTATAATTCCTTTGTGTATATGATACGCTCCCATCCTGCCTGTTGGTTTACGGCGGCCGTCGCCTCGACGCCGAGAGTTACAACTGCACCTCCGGGAATGTCAGCAGTTGGCGGGTTAGTTGTGTGGGTGGTTTTCAATACATTGTTGACGTAGAATTTAACCGAAACGCCAGGGTCAACCACCGCCTTGCATTGATAGAGGAAGTTGCTGACGCCGACTGGTAAGTCAACGCCGGTGTCCTTAGTTTCCTGGGTTGTGCCATCGGCACTAGAGGAAAAAATACTATCGGCATCTATGATAAAACCGACGTGGGCCTTAGTTTCTGTCGGTGGTAAAGCAGTATGGTCAATAAGAAGCATAATTATACGGTGACTAGTACCACCAGCAACGAGCCGATGGCTGAGAGGAAACTCAACCGTTACCTCCTTCCCAGAGGGAAAGGGGTAGTTAAAGCCGTAAGTGGTTCTGGCCAGGCAATTATTATTTAATGTTGCCCCACTGGCTATGACGAGCGCCGTTCCACCAACGCTAACCGAGCCTCCGCCAGGGATTAAAGTCGTCATGCCGTCCTTAGACATCCAGTCTAATTGCGTGGTATAGATTTTAGGTGTCCACAGTGCTTTATAGAATTCAAGGGCATTCTCAGCAGCGTTGACTTTGGGATATTTTCCTGCCTGGCCGGCGTAGCTGGAGGGAGTATCGGATAAATCGAGAAAGGCACCTCCGCCGGGGCTGCCCCCGGGCCAGGTGGCGATGACGCAGGCGTCCCTGGGGTTGCCCCCGGGAATGGCGACGATAACATAGTTGCCGATGACCAGGGCTGATGATGGGATATTCTTGGCCACGCTGATGTCGTCGAAGTAGGTCGTCAAGGAGCCTGCGAGCTGGACGCCGGCCTTATAGGTCCCGCTGCTGAAGTTTTTGAGGATGCCGACTTCAATCATTTTGCAGTAGTCAGTAGTCAGTAGCCAGTAGTCAGAATCCAGAATCTTTGCATCACTTTGCATCACTTTGCATCACTTTGCATCACTTTGCGTCTAGTCTTCGGTGTAGAGCTCCCCGGTGATGATGCGGCTGCTGCGGGAGACGGCTTTGAGCTTCTTATCGTAGCGGTCCAAGCGCTCCTTGCCCCAGGCCCGGTAACTGGTGGTACCATAACGGCCGGCGATGAAGGCTCTATCCACTGTGGCCGCCGATGCCGACATGGCCAGGTAACCGGTGGCGCCGAGGACTATAATCTCCTCGTGCTCGGCGGGGATGGTAGTGGACTCGGCGTCCAGGGTGTGCTTCTTAAGCCACTTTACCCGGGCGTCGTTGCCGTTGCCCTCGTCCTGCATGTAAAGGTGGCCGGCCCAATACTCGACCCTCTGGAAATATTTGGGCTTGTAGCCGATGGGGAACTCGACGGACTCGATTTTGAGCAAGCCTGACAGAGAAGAGATATCGAGCTCGGTATTGCCGTCGGTGGTGGCGATATCGTCCTGCTGCTCGATGGGAGCATGGAGGGAGTACTCCGTGACAACCCTGTCGATGGCTCCGTCGACCTCGTCATCGGCCCAGCGGTAATTCTGGCTGTCGGTGTCCTGGAGATCTTCCCGGACCCGGGCTCGCATTTCTGTTAGGTTCATTTCATCACCTCACGAGATTGCTTCGTCCTGCCACGCTTCGCTCGCAGCTTCGGCATCGCTCCTCGCAATGACAAAGGGAAGTAGAGGGAAGGGAGGGAGGAGGGAAATCAGTTCCCTCCCCCTGTTCGAAAGGAGGTTGAAGCTGGCGTACCGGGAGATTGCCGTGGTGCACGAGGCTAAAGCCTCGCACTACATTTTGAATGACGTTCCTGCCCGGCATGGGCATTAGTCTCTCACTCCTGTCAACATGGCGGCCTTGACGATGGAAAAGTTGGCCAGGGATACATACCACTTGACCCTGGTCCGGGAGGCGTCCTTGGTCTCCAGGGACCCGAGACGCTCGGCCTGGATCATCTCGGGGCTGGTAAGGCCGCAGACGGCGCCCTCTCCCATCTGAAAGGCGAAGATAGCCGAGCAATCGCCGGACGTGCCCACGGTGTAGTTGTCCTTAACCCAGTCGGAGATGGCGACGGGAATGCCGTTATAGAGCTCGACAAACTCGCCGAGCTTGCCCTGGCCGACCTGCAGGTTGTTGCCCTCGGCCCTGGCCAACGCTGCGAGCTTCCTGCGGGACCGGCGGCTCATTAAGAGCAGGTCGGGCTTGCCGCCACGAACGAGGTCGATTAGCTGGTCCATCTTGGACAGGGCGAGGGTAGCGCCGTTGACGGCCGAGCCAAGGTGGTTGCCGTAGCGGCAGGTCCAGGTGACGGTGCTGTCGGAGTTGGTCTCTCCCTCGGTGGTCTTCCAGGTAGGCTCTGAGGCTCCTGACGTGCCGGCGGTGGTGCACTCGTAACGAAAGCCATTCTCCTCGCCAGCAGTGGGGACGACGATATCTTCCAGGGAATAGGCAGTAGTGGCCGTCCAGGCGGTGCCCTTCATGGTCTTGAACAGGCCGTCGGGCTGCTTGGAGTTGACGCCCGAGTCGCCGTTCAAGAAGGTGTTCTCAAACTCGTTCCTCAAGGCCTTGGCCTTCTGCTCGATGACAGCGGCCTCGAGGTCCTGGACGTTACTCCGGGTGGACTTGAGGAAGTTGTCGACGTCGGCGTCTCCGCCGAGGACACAGAGGCTGGCCGAGCACTGCTCGAAAGCCGGCTCTGATGTGGTCCAGGTATCGGTGACGGGGTCGTACCAGGCCACGGTGGGCAAAGTCTTCTCCCGGTTGTATTTCAGGCTATTGCCCACGATTTGAATGAAGGGCAGCTCCTGCAAAATGGGGCTGTCCTTGACGATGGTCTCGATGATTCCCTTAAGCAGGATATCGGTCGAGAGCTTACTTGCTTCTGCTAAAGATATACTCATATCTCCTCCTTAATTAAATCCAAATTTCAAAATCCAAATAACAAACTAAAACAAAAATTCAAATGACAAATTTGGACTTTGAGCTTTGGTATTTGAACTCTATTAGGTTCCTCCTCCTTTTTGCTGGATTCCAGCGGCGATCTTCTCCCTGGGGGTTAAGCCCTCGAGGGATATCTCACCCCTGGTTGGCGCCCCCGCGGGGACCTTGGCCTCCTTGGCCTGGGCTTCGAGGCTGGCCTTGACGGCGCCGGCGATGGCCTGGGCCTTCTCGACCGAGGCGTCTATGTCCTCGATGGTGCCGCCGGCGATGATGTCCCGGGGAATAGTGGGATTGGCAGCCCTGACGGCGTCGAGGTATTTAGAGACGGCCTGGGCGTGGGTCTGCTTGGTCTGCTCGAGCTCGGCAGTCGTGGATTCGAACCCAAGCTGCACTTCGCTTAGCTGGGCTTCCAGGTCACCGATACGATTGTCCTTCTCAGCCAGCGCTGCCTCAGCGGCGGCCTTGGCTTTTTTCTCCTCCTCGAGCTGGGCCGTGATCGCCTCTAAGTCCCCGGGGGCGGAAACCTCATTAGTCCCTTCGAATTCGCTCAGGGCAGGGGTTTCCTGGGTTTCCTCGTTTTCGTTTTCCATACATTTCTCCTATTCCTCTTGAGATTGCTTCGGTTTCGCCTTGCAATGACAAGGGGGTGAGCTTATTATTCAGGCACTTCCATCTCCGCGGCTACCGCTCTCTCTCGCTCCGCCACGTGTGGACGTTGCCCTGAACTCCTGATTCATTTTCAGAATCCTCTCCCTCTCCTCCAGCCACCTGTTGAACTCCTCGTCGGGGTCCTGGACACCCATCTCGTCCATAGCGGTCCTCCGGCTGTGGACTCCCGCCTGGACCAAGAGCTGCTCGGTCTGGGCCTGCCTATCTATATCCTGAGGCAGGATGGGACCCCAGACTACTCTATGGTTCACTCCTTCAAAGTTCTCGTTCATAAACATTTCAGCCAGCTTTAATATCATGGCATTACGCTGGTGGTATACATTGGTCCTGATGGTGCGTTTTCGCACCACCTTCTGAATGAGGCTGCCGAGCTCAATCCTCAGGGCGGTGCCTGAGAACTCCTTCTCGATGCCTCCCCAGGCAGCCCGGGGCATCTCCGATACATCGTGCAGTGCACGGTATAGCAAATCGATATAATCGACATGAAGTCTGACTCCGCCGCCTTGCAGTAAGTCCAGAAGATACGCCTTAGCGTCCTCCGGTATGGTCCACAGGGCCCCGGGCTGGACCTTGATGTCCTCAGCTGATGCGATGTTTTCCAGGACGGCGATGGGGTTGCCTGACAGCTCCAGGATGCGGGATAGCTGGCTCAAGGCCCGGTTAAGCTCCCGCTGGGGCTGGATGAGCGATGGGATGTCGGATGTTCCCCAGAACTTCTTAGGCTCACGGAGGTTGGGGAAGATGATAAACGGGATAAAGCCATAAGGATTGGGCCTGGACTCTATGAGGCCGTTGTCCAGATAAAGGTCGAAGGCCTTATCCGTCCAGAGCTCGGTGATGGTGGCCTGTTTCTTGGGGATGAGGCGGGGATGAACCCCGCCACTACGATTCTCGTAGGGTCGGGGCTTGTCCCCGACCAATTGCCTATCATTCCCATAGAGCACCTCCACTTCCTCCCAGGTCAGCTTATACTGCGAAGCTATCCTCCACACTCGCGAGGTGTCATCCCCCAGCCACCAGGCATAGATGCCTGAGACATCGGGGGCGGTGATACGGATACGCTTCTCGTCGGTGTCCCATATCACCTTATAGCAGCCGTCACCCAGAATGGCGGCGTCTATCTCCGTCTCGTAATCGAGCTGCTGGAGGTTGTTCTTCTCATAGACCTGGCGAAGGAGTTGCTCGGCTCGGCGGGCCCTGGCCTCTTCACTGTCGAGATTGCTTCGTCGCTGCGCTCCTCGCAATGACAAGCGGGCGCCGGTGGGATAACAGGCGAAGCTCAATCCCGGCATAAGGAAGCTGGTTAGCTTGTCTATGGAGACCTTGGCGTAGTTAAAGACAAGCTGGCGGTGTCGTGACTGCGTGGGCCAGTGGGCGCCCTGGTAGAAATCAAGGTTGGAGCGGTAAGCGGCGAGGCGTTGGGTGTCCATGCGGTTCAGGTGGGACGGGTTGAATTCAGTCATCTCTCAACTCTAAATCCTAATATCTAAACATAGGTGTTCAGTAGTCAGTAGTCAGTAGTCAGTAGTCAGTAGTCAGAAGATTCCTCTACTGGCTACTGGATTCTGTATTCTTGTTACTACCGCTATTTTTGGTTTTTGCGTTTTGCTTTGTCATTTTGATTTTTGATTTTTGAATTCCGACCGCCTTCAGCCATCTCTGCACCGTTCTCGGGCTTACCTCAAATATGCGGGCAATCTCCTTAACGCTTTTCCCTTCCCGCTTCAACTCCATCATCCTCTCGGCTCGCCTGCTTTTTAAGAACCTCTCCTTCCCCCAGGGCTCTTCTTTAAGGCAATCGGGAAAGGGACAGTTAAGACAGGAGGAAAAGAGCTCACAGCCCTTATCTTCGTAGGGGAATTCCTCGGGCAATAAATCCCATACCAATTTACTTTCCATATATCAATCTACTTTCCGCTTTGGAACCCTGATTACCCAATGGGCAAAGCCCATTCTTACCCATTCGGCGAAGCCGAATCTTACTTTCCATGATTGAGTATAAATTAGCACCTTTGTTCTAAAAGAGCAAGGGGCTTTTGTCTTGTTCCGCCTTTTCGAGGCGTGAAGGAATCCCCTCCTTCACGATTTCGAAGGAGAGGGGGACAACCTATTGCACTCTCGCCTGGCACCACCCCATGTCATTGCGAGCACTTGAAAGGTGCGTGGCAATCTCCGCGGCTAAATTCTAAATCCTAAAATCCAGGCTCTAAATGCCGATTTCATCCCAACATTGTCGGGACAAATCTCTAAACAATGACAAATACCAAAGAGGAGTAGTGTTGACATTTAAGCATTTGGGTTTCAGTTGTCATTTGGATTTTGACATTTGGGTTTGTTCAGGGTCGGGGCTTGTCCCCGCCCTTTTTATACCTCGCTTTATTAGGGATATTGACAAAAGAAGGCTGGCGGTTATAATAAATTCAAGCTATTTTGGCAAATTACTAATTACCTATTGACAAAATAGCTATATAGGTTTAAAGTATAAGGTTAGAGAGGCCTGAGCCTATTATTATGGCTTTTGGCGAGAAATTTGAGTTTGTTTGAACTTTAATAATTGAATATTGTTCGATGACATTTGCCTGTCATTCTGAGCCGGGCCCTGATGAAATCTGGGCAACTACGGATAGCAGAATGACATTACTCAATAAATAAAATCGAAAGGAGGTGATGCCTATGGCAAAGTCCCGAAGCGAATCGCCATTGCGAGGAGCCGAGGGGAAGAGAACAATGCCTGGCCCGGGCAAAAGAACCATTGTTTTTCGTCATTGCGACGAGGCAATCCCTGAACCCAGGGCAGCCTGAAATGAGGCAGGCTTAAAAATTGGGTTTACTGAAGAAATATGTTTCCAATAGCTCGAGCCCGGAGGGGTCGACCTCGGGCGAGAGTGAAGATAAGTTGGATACCTATATAAGGAGGAAAACAAATAATGGTTAAAACAAGAGCGTGGCCAGTGAAGGCGATGTATATACTCATCGCTGCGGCACTGGCCATAAGTTTGATAATTGTAGCGGCACCTGCGCATAAGGTGAGTGCCGCTAACGAAGTGAATGCCGAGTGGGAGAGGGTCACTACTCCTACTACGGACGACTGGCTCCTGGCACCCGAAACCGATATCATCGATTTCGCCGTGGCTGACGGCGGAGATACGGCCTATGCTATCGTGAATAACACGACCGATGATCTTCTGTTGAAGTCCGAGGACGGCGCTGCCACCTGGGATGACATCACGGACGATGACTGGGCTGGGTTCCAGCTATTGAAAGTAGCCACCGATAATGTGGACGGCGACTTCGTAGCAGTCGCGCTTGATATCCCTGGTGGATCCACCGTGCACGTGTTTATCTCCGACGACGGCGGCTCGACTTTTGAGGACACCGGCCCACTTGCAGCGTTCATGGCCGCCACGAATGTCTATGAACTCGCCGTCTCCCCCGAAGTGGACGGTGACCGTGAAATCGCCATCGGCGGCACCGATGGCGCAAACGCCGAGCTTTGGCGCTCCACGGCTACCGGAGATTCCGCCAGTACCTGGGAGGATGCCACATTATATGATGGCTGGGTAGTTGATTCCGCCGTTGTTGACATCCATTTTCCCACCAGCTGGGACGAGGACAACACCATCCTGGTTGCCACTGCTGACGGGAGCAGTGTCCTGCTGCAGTGCGGCAGCTGGGGAACAAGCCCGGGCTGGAATGATGACTCAATTCTGGGCATCGATGCTGTGACCGTAGTTGGTCCTGCAACTGTCCCGCCTGTAGCCGGCGTTCCATGGGGTACGCTTCGCGGAGCCATAGCGGGCATAACCACGCCCCTGAACTACTCGGGCCGGAACTCCGATGGCAGATATGCCTGGGTAAACGTGAACTACTATGATACAACCGGATTAGTAGGCAAGATATTCCGGGTGAAGAACAAGTCTGTCATGGAAGTCAATCAGCAGGTCGAAGGACTGCCCTGGCTGACCAACGTGAGCTACGTGGGCTACATAGCCGAGGGTAAGGCCATAGCCGGCGTGCTGGGCGACGGAGCTGGAGGCAATACAACCTGCTGCGAGGGCGTCCAAGTCTTTCGCAATGACGGCGTCTCCCAGATGGATATCTGCTGCATATTCTGGGAAGAGGCCTGCAAGCCGCCCACCGGTATACATGCCATGGCGGCATTCTACGTAAGCGCCGACAAGGCTTACGCTGTTGCCCTGGGTCCCACGGCGTCTTATTATGACGAGGGCGCCTGGTCGGTAAGCTTCGACGACGGAGATACCTGGAACCAGCTCAGCCTGATCGACACATACATTGACTACTTTTCCGATGTCGCCGTATCGCCCGACTGCAACAAGACCATGCTCGTCAGCGTGAACATGCCGAACAATGACGACCAGCAGCTTTGCTACTGCGACAGCGTCTGGCTCTACGGCGAAGACCTTCCTGAATATGGATACAGCGACTACAGTGAGCACTGGATCCGGACCTGGTGCGGCGAGCTTGAGTATGATTGGGGCCTGCTCAGGCTGAATCCCGAGGAAGACACCGGCCATACCGTCTATCTCGTGGACTACGGCACCAGTACCGTGTACTGGAGTGAGCTGGAAGGCCTTGATTGCTGGAACCGGGGATCTGCCTCGGTAGACGCAATCGTGGACCTGGCCGTTCTGGACAAAGAGACCATCTTTGCCCTGGGTGATAACGGCAACGTAGCCATGTCCGATGATTATGCTATCGGCTGGCACGAAGAGGAGGACAGCGAGGTTGCTCCTGGTTATACCATCGCTGTTTGGGGCGACCACATACTTGTCGGCAGCACGGACGGAGAGGTCTCCTACTCCGACGATGGCGGCGAGACCTTCACCGAGCTGGACGAGGAAGTCCCCAATGGCCACGACGTAACTGTGGCCTTCGACACCTACTTCGACACTAACGACGTAATCTATGCTGCCACAGCCGGCGGTACCGACAACGGTATCTACCAGTGGGTCATCGGCGAGAGCACGTCGTGGATGGACCTCAAGGCCGAGCCTTTAGAGTCTCAACTGGGCCTTAACACCGCGTCAGGACCCACGACAGACGACGACCGCCTAGAGGTGGACTTCACCGGCCTGGTCGTTGATAGACCGGGCAATCCCTTCACCAGCGCTGACAACGGCGGCGTTATATACGCCAGCTATGTGGGCGACTACATGTCTACTATATTCACCGGCGTAGCCCGCTCACTCGAGCGTCTGGTTACAGTATGCACGACCTGTCTTACCTGGGACTTCCTGCACGTAGGACTGGGGCTCGAAATGGATAAAGAGGACTTCGAAGCGACGCCCGATGCATTGAAGATTTGCGGCTGCCTGACGGCAGATACCAACAGCAAGCTCTTTGCGCTCGACGACGGGTGGTCGGACTACGACATGGTCGACGGCATAGACGGCGCTCTCTGGACGTTTGAAGACTGCTATGCCAAGAAGGCTCCCGAGACGACAGCCCCTGAGGACGGCGCGGTCATCCCTGCCGACCCCTGCTCATGCTACAGCGTGCCCTTTACTCTCACCTGGGACCCGTTGTGCGACGCCTGCTACTATGAAATACAGTTCGCACTGGACGAGGACTTCACCATGCTGATAGGGGTAAACGGACTCACAGTTAAGGAGTTAGAATTCCAGGAAATCGAGGGAGACGTCCCCAGCTTCTCAATCATGGGAGGACCAGCTGGAGGGCTTTCCTGCGAAACCACCTATTACTGGAGGGTCAGGGCCTCAAAGGCCGCCACCGAGCAAGTAATCCACAGCTGGTGGTCTGATGGATACTTCTCCGTTGCGCCCAGTCTGTTGGCTGCCCAGATCGACCTTGTCTCCCCTATGTCCGGAGCCACGGGTGTGGCCATAAAGAACCTGGGCTTCAGTTGGGACCTGTTAGCGGATGCCGATACGTTCGACTGGGTGCTGTCCAAGAGCGCTGACCTGTCTGCCCCCGTCGAAAGCAAGACCGGGTTGAGCAGCGAAGCCTACACCTGCACCAAGACGCTCGAGTACGGCACCGGTTACTACTGGAAGGTGACTGCCTACAGTGAGGGCGCTGCCATAAGCACAAGCGCCGTAGGCACCTTCACCACAGCACCAACGGGTGCGTTCTGCTGTCCACAGGACGGTCTGTGCTTCGACACTCAGGCGGAACTCGAAGCGCACAACGCTGATGCGCATCCAGCCCAGCCCGCAACTCCAATCTGGGTCTGGATAGTTATCGCCATCGGCGCTGTCCTGGTGATTGTAGTCATAGTGCTTATCTTCAGGACACGTCGGGTATAAGCACACCCCACCTGACCCCTCCCTCCGAGGGAGAGGATTAAGGTGATTCCTAGGAGGGGCGGCCACAAGCCGCCCCTCCCTCTTTTCCCCGATGCCCGGGGTTATCCCTCTTCCTGTCATTGCGAGGCTGACTTTAGTCAGCCGAAGCAATCTTTTCCCCTCTGTCGTTGCGAGGAGCCGAGATTCCTCGTTTCACTCGGAACAAGCTCCGCAATCTCGGTGGGCTGGGGATTGCCACGCTTCGCTCGCAATGACGTGTGGTGTGTCGTTGCGAGGCTGACTTTAGTCGGCCGAAGCAATCTCAGCCGTGCAAGTGGATTGCCAGGCTTTGCTCACAATGACAAATAAGAGGTCGGGGGCAAGCCCCGATCCTGAACAAACCCAAATTTCAAAATCCCAATGACCACTGAAATCCAAATGATTAAATGTCCAACTTACTTCTTTATTCCCATTTGGGTTTTGAACTTTGTCATTTGTCATTGTGCAGGGTTTTGGGCTTGATTTGACGCTTGATCTTTGTCATTTTACATTGTTTAGGGAGTTAGATATTGTGATTTGGAATTTAGCCAATACGGCATTTACTTTTTAGTGGCATTTTCGGTTATAATATGGAGAGATTAATCAAATGCGCTTGCTGTCTCGATTGCTGGTCATTTTCGTCATTTGCCTTATATCCTTAGCGCTACCGGCTGCGCCCGCACAAGCCATATGTGTACCCTGGGATATAGAGCTCTCACCCTGGTTTGGCCCCCCTGGAACAGAGGTCACCGTGTATGGCCATGATTTTGCTGAGGACACATTAGTTGACATTTATTATGACGGGGTCCGTGTAGCCACAGACAGAACCGATAGCAAGGGAGAGTTCACAATCATCATCACCATCCCCGAAGACTGCAGTGGACCCTACCGGGTGCTGGCCGACTTAGCATACACCACAGCAGATAGATACTTCGTCGTCAGGCCAGGGTTATCGGTAAGTCCCGAGAAAGGTCCCTTGGGCACTAACGTGACCGTTAAGGGACAGGGATTTGCCAAGAATGAAGCAGGCATCGCGCTGATGTATTACCTCAATGGCAGCTACGACACGGTAGAAAGGAATATCGTAGCAAATGCCAAAGGGAGTTGGGAGAGGAGTTGCCCTATTCCCCCCTCCACCAAGGGGGAACATAAGCTGGATGCCCAGGGTGCTGAAAGCAAGCTTTACGAGGTCGGGGATGCCACTTTCAGGGTGACGGCGGAGATAAGCATAGATAAACCATCGGGCATCGTGGGCGACAGCATAACGATGACGGGCAGCAGATTTTCCGCCAGCGAGAAGGACATAACCATATTGCTTAATAGCCAGGCAGTGGTCACAGACATCCAGGCCAATTCCAGGGGCGAATGGGAGGCAAGCTTCACAGTGCCCGAGATGCCCGCAGGCGAGTACATCATCACCGCCGAGGGAGAGCAGACCAGTAAAGAAGATATCAGTGAGCTCAGCTTCGAGATAAAGCCGGACATCGTGCTGTCCGCCGACGAAGGACACGTGGGCATGGACCTGACCGTCACCGGCCACGGATTTGCCGCGAACGAAGATGTAGTCATCATGTACGATGACAGCCAGGTAGTCACAGCCGAAACCGACGACAGAGGCAGCTTCGATGTAAGTTTCTCCGTCCCTGAGAGCCAGTATGGCGACCACAGGGTGAGAGCCAAACTTACCGGGGGCACCAATAGCACCGCTGACCTGGAGACCAATGCCAGCGCTGTGTTTACCATGGAATCAGACCCTCCACCCGTACCGGCACTCATTTCACCATCCAACAAAATCAGATTGGGATTCATGGGCGAGGTAACGCCAACGTTTGAATGGTCTGAAGTATCCGATGAAAGTGGAGTTCGCTATAGCCTGCAAATAGCAACCAGTGCCGATGTCACCACCACCGGGGAATTCGTTGACCCCATGGTTTCGGTTACCAACGTGGCTGAAACGAGCTATACGGTGACCGAAGCCTTGCCCTATGGCACCTACTACTGGATTGTGCAGGCGGTAGACGGCGCAGAGAACGGAAGCGACTGGACCGCGGCCCGCTCCTTCCGCGTCGGATTTCTGCCCCTGTGGGGGCTCATTGCTATCATAGTCGCAATAGTGGTGCTCCTGGTCGCCCTGATTCGTGCTCTCGTAATAAGGCGAAGCATCTATTATGATCGCTGGTAAAAAGAGTCTTCCATCTCCCTCGACGGGAGATGGTTAGCGTGAGGGTGAACCGGGGGAGTACAAGACCCGCCCCTACAGTCTGAACAAACTCGAATGTCAAAATCCAAATGCTTAAATTTCAACACTACTCCTCTTTGTCATTTGTCATTGTTTAGAATTTAGGGTTTGTTTTCCGAGATTGCCACGCTTCGCTCGCAATGACAAACAATTGGGGATTTTCCCGGCAAATTTGCCCCAAAAGGGTCAGGGCTCTTACTTTTTAGTGGCATTTTCGTTTATAATAGCAAAAAGGAGGTTCGTCAAATGCGCTTGCTATCTCGACTGTTGGTTGTTCTGGTCGTCTGCCTTGTAGCCACTGCCCTGCCGGCTGCACCCGCACAAGCCAATGGCACATATATCACGCTCTCCCCCAGCTCGGGAGTTCCCGGGGAGGAGGTCACCGTCCGTGGCTATAATTTTACGGCTGAAGAGTGGGTTGATATTTACTATTATCCGAACGGTACTGGAGAATGGATAGAAGATGTCGAGACCGATGAAGACGGATATTTCAAGGTCACTTTCACCGTTCCCGAAAGCTGCAGCGGAGACCACGAGGTGCGCGCCAGGGACGTGCATTACATCATTGCTTCTGCTGACTTTACCGTGAAGCCGGGGTTGACAGTAGACCCTGAAGATGGACCTGTGGGCACCACGGTTACCGTGGAAGGCCGGGGGTTTGCCGAGGATGAGGAAGATATCGAGCTAAGGTACTACCTTGATGGCGATGATGAGACGGTAAAGGAGGATATTACCGCAAACGAGGATGGCAGTTGGGAGACAAGTTTCAAGATTCCCCCTTCTGCCCAGGGAAGTCATAAGATAGACGCCAGGGGTGACACTAGCAGCCTTGCTGCGGTTAATGATGCCACCTTCGAAGTAACGCCGGGGATAAGCATAGAGGAATCATCGGGCAGCCCGGGCGAAAGCATAACGATGACGGCCAGCGGATTTGCTGCTAACGAGAGGGACATCACGATATTATTTGCTGGAGAGGCAGTGGAGACGGAAATCAGGGCCGACGACACGGGTTACTGGGAGGAAAACTTCGAAGTGCCTGAGATGCCCAAAGGCGAGTATAGCGTCACTGCCGAGGGAGAACGGACCGACAAAGAAGACATCAACGAGCTCAGCTTCGAGATAGAGCCTGGCTTAGTGCTGTCCCCCGACGAAGGACACGTGGGCATGAACCTGACCGTCGCTGGCGGCGGATTTGCCGTTAACAAAGATGTAGACATTATGTACGAGGGCAGCCAGATAGAGACAGCCATGACCAACGCCGAAGGCAGCTTTGAGGTAAGTTTTCCCGTGCCTGAGAGCCAATATGGCGAGTGCCTGGTGACAGCCGAGGTTGGTGGCGAAACGGAGGCCACCGCTATCTTCACCGTGGAATCAGCCCCTCCGGGCACACCGGAACTCACTTCACCGCTCGACGGAAGCAGGGTGGGATTCATAGGCGGGATGAGGCCGACATTTGAGTGGTCGGAAGTATTCGACATCAGTGGAGTTTACTATAGCCTGCAAATAGCAACCAGTGCCAATGTCACCGCGACTGGATTTGTTAACCCCATCGTTTCAATTCCAAACATAGTCGGAACAAACTATACGCTGCAGAAAACAGACGCCCTGCCTTATGGCACCTACTACTGGATTGTGCAAGCCGTAGATGGCGCAGAGAACGAAAGCGGCTGGACCGCAGCCTACTCTTTCCGCGCTGGGCTCTTGCCCCTATGGGCATTCATTGTTATCATAGTCGCAATAGTGATGGGCATCGGCACCGCAGTTTACTTTTTTGTAATAAGGAGAAGGATATATTATTATTGAGAGAAAAGGGGAATAAAGGTAAAGAAAGAAGGAGGGAAAAATGAAGTTAACAGTTATTGGACTGGGGCAGTGTGGCTGCCGGATTGCTGACCACTTTGCCAGGCTAAATTTCAAGGCGCGTGCTCAGCGCAAGGCCACCATAGCCCCCACCGTCATTGCCGTGAATACAGACCAGGCAGACCTGACCGGGCTAAGGTTTATCAAGGACGACTACACACATCGAGTGCTCCTGGGGTTGCGCCAGACCCTGGGACACGGGGTAGGCAAGATAAACGAGCTAGGAGCTCAATTGGCCAAGGAGGACAGTGATAAGGTACTGGATGCCGTGAAAGCTACCCCCCAGTTTTACGAGACACATGCCTTTTTTCTCGTAGCTGGCGCTGCCGGCGGCACGGGGTCGGGAGCGCTGCCCATAATAGCCAGGGCAGTTAAGGATAGATACATCAGCAAGCCAGTCTATGCCCTGGTAGTTTTGCCTTTTGAGCATGAGCAGACCACAGAGTCCAGGAGCACATATAACACCGCTACTTGCCTGAAATCCACTTATGATGTAGTGGATGCCATTTTTCTCGCTGATAACCAGCGGTATGTGAGAAAGGATGCCAGTCTCGTCAGTAACATAGATAGAATAAACAGGATGATTGCCGAGCCCTTCTATGATTTAATGTGTGCCGGTGAGGTAACTAAGGCCAAATATGTGGGTTCGCGGACGATAGACGCCGGGGACATAATTGCCAGCCTGGAGGGATGGACCACCATCGGCCTGGGGAGAACTGAGCTTCCTTCGTTCCGCTTCCCCTGGGAGATAAGGAAGAAGACTTTCCGCGACAAAGCTCTGGAAAGCTTCAGAGGGACACAAGCCTTGGACGCCACCATCTCTGACCTTTCCCTCACTTGTGACCCCAAGGATGCCGGCAAAGCCATATATATCATATCTGGTCCGGAAAGAGATCTGAATATGGACATGGTCAAGAGCGTCAGCGATTACATCAAGGAGCTGGCATCCAACGCCCTGATTCGAGGCGGCGATTTTCCCGGAGAAAGGCACTTTATCGACGTTACCTTGATATTATCCCAGTTATCCTTTGTGCCCAGGATAAAAGAGTTTTACGAGCAAGCTACCCAGTATGCCAAAGAACATAAGGGACAGCTAGAGGAAACTAAGAAGAGGATTGCATCCCTGGCTGAGCTAGGCAAAGACTTGCCCAGCCTGGAATGAAGCCGGGACAGGCCCGACCCTACAGAATGACGCCAGGAGGCGCCTGCCTAGCTTTCCCTGAGCCAACCCTTTGCTTCCCTGGGGCTAAGACCTTCGGCGGCCTGGACCACCAGAGCCAGGCTCACAAGAAAATCATCATGTCCTTCTTGAGGGTCAACATAAAAGTTCATCGTTTGGTTCGGGCGATATTGCGCCCTGGCTCTTTCCAGCTCAAACAAGGTCTCTTTATATTCCCTGGAGCCATCCTGCTTGTAAAATTTAAGCCTCCCGGAATTAACAAAGGACAATAGCTCAAAGCCCATATCGGATTTGCTCTTTGAGGTAATGACGAGTGGGATGACCCTGCTTCCCAGTTCCTTTCTGAGAAAGCTGGCTACAGGCTGACCAATGCCGGTGGCGTCCACCACTATCCTGTGGCAGTTCCAGACATTCTTAAGGATATCCGTCATCTGGGTATAAAGCTGGCTGTGGGGCGTTCCCGTCCACTGGTATTGTTCCACAACTTTCAACACCGGCTGCGATGGGTTAGTGGCATCCACCTCGGCAATGGTAATTACTGTGGAATCACATCCTCTTCCCTTATCATTGACAGGAGCGCCCCCTCCTGTCATTTCCTGCTCATGTTCCCCGGCCAAATCTACGCCAGCAATATAAGTCCTCTTCCCCTCAGGCTGCGATTGCCTCTGGTGTTCTCCCAGCACCAGAGCTATCTGCTGCCGTGATAGGAAGCCCCCGCCGTGGGTGATAGGTAATAAAGCGTATTGAGTCCTGAACAGGGGATGCTCTTCGCCCAATCTTTGCCGCTCTGCCTGGACGAACTTGACATAGTCAGGATTGTAGCGGCCTACCTCCTGCCAATCATATCTAAAGTGGCGCTTAATGCCGTCCTTTCTTTCCAGTTCCAGATTAGCCTGCCTTATCTCTTCCAGCAGGGTGCTATCGTCCCAGGTAGTGCCATAAAGAATCGTGGTCACGTTTGTAGCCGAACCCATGGGGCGGAATTCCCTGGTGTACTTCTCCTTGCTAACATCCTGCGATTCATCAATCTCCAGAAGTATGTCCGCGGTGTGTCCCACCACTGAAGACGAGCCCTCAGCCGACAGAAAGATGGCTTTAGCGTTGCCGAGTTGAACAATATAGCCCATCTGGAGACGATAAATGCCGTCAAACCCAAAATCATCCAGCCTCCGTTTCAATCTCTCTATAGAT
>Ga0209986_10001485_pt1 | contig 22475 bp, 16 predicted proteins | sample BlataG_FD_183168 | JGI IMG/M metagenome (GOLD analysis project Ga0209986, IMG submission 183168) | Deep subsurface microbial communities from Black Sea to uncover new lineages of life (NeLLi) - Black_00105 metaG (SPAdes) (version 2) | ecosystem: Environmental > Aquatic > Marine > Oceanic >... | reverse complement strand
GTAGTCTGATTCAGCAGCATCCACTGCTTTATTAAGCTCGTCCTTCATGCTGTCTAACTTTGCCTTGAGTTGAATCATCTCAGGATAGTTGGGTTTGAAAATTTTACTCTTCTCCTCATAGTCGTTTTTCATCCTTGTGTATTCTGTTATAAGCTGTTGAATCACAGGATTATTTACAAATTGAGGGAGAGAATCCACTTCTAAATCTATAAGCTCCCGGTAAGCTGCCTCAGCGTTAATCCGGTCTATCTGAGCCTGGGTATATGCATCGTTTAAATCCTCAAGTTTATTGACTGCAGTACTTTCAGTAGGGCTCAAAAAAACCATTTCTTTTGACTGGCCATAACGTTGTAGCTCCCGTTCCTTTGTGGCCAAATCCTCCCTCAAATCTGCGATTTGTTCACTCAAGAAATTCGAGGCCTGCTGGGTTGTCTCGTAGCGTTTTTCAATAGAAAAATTTATAAATTCTTCAGACAATGTATTCACAATCTCAGCTGCTAAAATTGGCGAAGGAGAATTAAAACTGACTTCTACCAGTTTTGTATCACGAATAGGTTTTACTTCTATCTCTTCGCGAATAGCTTCAGCAATGTCGGAATAAGGATTCAATGGATATAATGGTCTTGATTTCTCACGATTAGACTCTTTGTTAGGTGCTACCCATTTAAAGGTGATAAGATCTTTTGCTGATGAAAAGAGGCTCTTTTTTTGTTTCCTGCCAGTGCCAAATTCTGGCCGGGATAAAAGATTCATCTTTCTTGCCACTCTTTCTGCCAGAGATTTGCTCTTGATAAGCCTGAGTTGTGTATTGTAGAATCTTAAATCCCGAACAACTCGAGATTGGTATCCAAAAGCCTCATCTATGCTTAACATCTTAGAAAATTCCTCATCTATGTGCAGTGTTGCCAATGATTTATACTTGGGTGTAGCAAGAAAAGAAAAAACTCCTGTTAAAAATATAAGGGTACCAGCAAAGGTTACAATCACCCATTTTCTCTTGTTAATCACCTTACAATAATCTATTAAATCTATCTCTCTTTTTTTCTCTTTATTGTCCATCTTTATTCACCTTTATATTTATTATAACCTATATTTTATATTCCTCAATATTATCATTTCTAGAATACTATCATTTCGAGTTTCATTGCTATTTACTCTTTACTCCTCACTTCTTACTCTTTATTATATTGAGGAAACTCATAAAATCTAAATTCAAATTTCCTTATTATAATACCTTTTCGCTTGCAGAATTCTGTCAATTTTTTAATCTTTTCCTTACCAATCTTTCCTGTAGAAATAAGGATTTCAGAAATTTCATTTTTTCTCATAAGTTTCTCTAAATCCTCAACCGACCCTAAAATTGGACAATCATGCAGCATTCTCCCCTTTTTTTCAAGATCATCATCAATAAAACCTACAGGCAAGTAAAAATAAGAATCATTGTGTCTAATTTCTCTTAAAAGTATAGAGCCTTTTTTACCAGCCCCATAAATAAAAATTTTTTTTCCTCTATTAGCAGAATTTTGATTATAAAAACTATAAATGACCTTGTAAGAAATTCTAAAGCCTACTACAAGAGATATTACTAGATAAAAATCAATTACAAAAAAGATGAAGCCACTAAAAGGTTTAATCCCAAAAAATAATAACAAGGCAAATATAGAGCCAAGCGAAGATAAAACTACGGATTTTACTATTTTTAGTATATCTTCTAGAGCGGAATACATCCATGAGCCTTTATATAAACCTGAGATATAAAAGACAAGGATTTTCATGATAAGAACTAAGGGAAGAGTTTGGATAAAAAGATGCTTTTCGTATCCGCCAAACCCTTTAAAGACTAGAATAAAACTCAAATAATAAGAAAAAGATATAGCAAATAGATCGAAACTAGCTTGGAAGAGTTTTTTATTGATTACAGGAAAATTAAAAAGTGGAAGAAGCAATCCATTTTCAAGGATCTTAAATTCTTGATATTTTAGACTCTTAATTCCAATAAGAAAAGCTATAATTATAGCCCCTAATACTAAGATAATATTTAAATTTTTTAATGAAACAGTTAGAAAAGCCAAAACACAAAGAATTACACATAATCCATAAAGAATTAATACAGCTCTCCGATGAGAATAGCCAAGTTTTAAAAGGCGGTGGTGAACATGGTCTTTATCGGGTTCGAATATGGAGAAACCTTTGGAAAATAGAGCTTTTAATTTGCCTTTTTCGTAGGGATAATCAACCATACGGATTGATTTTAAGAACCTCCGAATCATTGTAAGTAAGGTATCCATAATCGGAAACCCTAAAGCCAGAATTGGAGCTAACACAGCAACAAGAGTAGCACTTTTATAAGAACCTTCTATAGAAATAACAGCCAGGAGAAACCCCAAGAAAAGACTTCCTGAGTCTCCAAGGAAAATTTTAGCTGGATGAAAATTATATCTAAGAAAACCTGAAATGCTCCCTGCCAGAATCAAAGAAACAAGGGCAATTCCAATACTTTGATTGAAAAATGCTATTGCGAAAATTGTTGCACAGACAATTAAAGATGTTCCAGCAGCCAATCCATCTAATCCATCAACCAGATTTAAAGCATTTGTAATTCCCACTACCCATATAATTGTAATGGGAATAAAGAAAATACCTAATTGAATTGCATTTCCAGTAAAAGGATTTGAAATACCATGTATTCCGAAACCAAACAAAACCAAAAGAGATCCAACAAAAACCTGAAAAAGAAACTTAACGTGGGGTTTCAACTTCTTTATATCATCATAGATGCCTATTGCAAGAATAATAATCTGACCGGCAAGAAGCACCCGCCATCTTGGAAGGAGAAATTCCTTGATATAAGTATTATTTAAGATAACAGCAAGAAATAAAGTTAGATTTAAAGATATAAAAAGAGGTATTCCACCAAGAAGGGGAATCGGCTTGCGATGGACTTTTCTTTTAGAAGGAACATCAAAAATACCTGCTCGTTTGGCTAATATACGGACCAATGGAGTTATAATTAAAGAAACGCCAGCAGAGACTAAAAAGAAAAATATATATTTAACCATTAAATTCTATCCAATATACAATTATAAAAGTAAAGATGATGCCCCGCTAAAAAAATTAAATTTTACTTTCTAAAATCTTTACAATCCTAGCCGCAGCCTTTCCATCCCAATATTTTGGCATATTTCCTTTAAAAATTCCACTTTTTAATACACTCAGCGCTGTTTCTTTTATCTTATCTGGATTATTTCCAACCACAATATTTGTTCCTTCAGTAACCGTTATGGGCCTCTCTGTATTGGTCCGTAGTGTCAAGCATGGAATTCCTAAAATTGTAGTCTCCTCCTGGATACCGCCGGAATCCGTGAGGACCATTGTCGCTCTGGACATTAAACATAGAAAATCAAGATAACCCACTGGGGGAATTGCTAATATATTTTTATTCAACCCATTTGCTTTAAACGACGATATGCTTTCAACAAAATTTATCATTTTATCTAGCTTAAATTTTTTTATCTGTTTGAGAGTCCTGGGATGGACAGGAAAAATAATAGGGATTTTTTCCAATAAATCATGCAAAACATCTAATATTTTTTTCAAAATCATTGGATCATCTACGTTTGAAGGACGATGAAGTGTTAATAATGCATATTTTTTTTTAATTGTATTGTCTTTAATTTTTAATCTTTCTAAAATATTTGATTCTTTAGCTTTCTCGATATGACTCAGTAAAGTATCAATCATTACATTTCCTACAAAGAATATTTTTTCCTTTGATATTCCCTCATTAATTAAATTCTGATTAGCATCTTCGCAGGTTGTAAAAAGAAAATCAGATATTTGATCAGTAAGGATACGATTTATTTCTTCAGGCATAGTTCTGTCAAAGCTCCTTAATCCTGCTTCAACATGAGCAACTGGCACACAAAGTTTAGCTGCCACAAGGGCACAGGCAATTGTGGAATTGACATCTCCAACTACAACCACTAGATCTGGTTTCTCTTCAAAACATACCCTTTCAAATGCTATCATTACTTTCCCAGTTTGTTCTGCATGAGTGCCTGATCCAACACCGAGATAAATATCAGGCTGGGGTATTATCAGGTCAACAAAAAAAAATTTAGACATATCATCATTATAGTGCTGCCCAGTATGTACTAATAAGTAATCGATTGTTCGGGGTAATTCATGCTTCATTCTATTAAAATTCTTTATAGACTCTATAATTGGTGCAATTTTCATAAAGTTTGGACGTGCCCCAGCTACAAGGATAATTTTCATCTTCTATAAAATAAAAAATCCTTTAAGAAGGAAAAACCATAATTAAAAACATTTTTTGCTTTGTTCTTGTTATAAAAACTTCTCTGCATCCACTCTAACCCTATTTTTTGGAGAATTGCAGGAGATCTTTTTTTAACTTGAGCCCATATATCGAAAGCGCCTCCAACAGGCAGCCAAAAAGTGGCTTCAATTCTATTAAAATTATCATATATAAAATATTCTTTTTGAGGCATACCTAAGCCAAGGAATAAAATATCAGGTTCAAGAGAATTAATATTATCAATAATTTTATCAAGATCACTTGGATTAAAATATCCATCATGAGCCCCTACTATGTTAGAACCACTGAAATTTTTATTAATATAATCTAGAGCTTTCTCAATTTTATCGGCATGAGCTCCAAATAAATATATCTTCCAATTGTGATTAGTTGATTGTGCAAGAATGGCTTCAGCAAATTCTATACCTGTAACATGGTAAACTCCTTTATATCCCAAACGTCTACTAAACCAATTTAATGAAATTCCATCAGCGACTACAATATTTGCCGATTTAATCACCCTTTTAAGCTTTTCATCTCGCTTTGAAAGCTCATATTTAGTTAAATTTAGGGGCACACAGTATGACTTTTGCCCACATCTGATACAATACCTTACGCACGAAAGGAATAAATCAAGGTCCCCTTGACTTATTTTTAAATGCCCCAAAGGATAGTTAGTAATCATTTCTCGATTATAAACTTCTCGAGTTGTAGCACATCTAGGTCAGACCTTAAAAAAGTATCAATTGCATCTTCTGGCGAGCATACAATTGGATCCCCATGAAGATTGAATGATGTGTTGAGCACTCCGCCAACTCCTGTATTCTGTTCAAACAGGGAAACTACATCATAAAATGAGGGATGATTCTTTGGATCAAGAACCTGAGCCCTTGAAGATCTATCAAAAGGGTGAAGCCCGGCAGGTATATCTCCCCATGCTTGTGGTTTGGAATCCGGAGCAATAGTCATAAAAGGGCATCTGAAATCTTCCCTTAGATCCAGATATTTGTTTCTATATTCATGCAAGATAGACGGAGCAAAAGGCATCCAAAAATCCCTCTTCTTTATTGCTTTATTTATTTTATGAATAATCTCTGCGTTTCTTGGGTCAGCGAGAATCGATCTATTACCAAAAGCTCTTGCTCCCCATTCCATTCGTCCGGTAAATCGACCAACAATTTTTCCTTCAACAAGTTTCTGAGATATTACATTATTAATATTCTCATATTCATTAATATTAAATCCTGACCCATGGAGCATCTTATCTATTGCCCTCTCTATTTCGCTCTTACTGTAAGAAGGACCCCAGTATACCATTCCCAAAGGTTTTATCTCTTCTGAAGGAAATCCAATTTTTAATGCTGCCAATATTGAAGCACCTATAGGATTGGAATCATCTCCACAACTCGGATAAATAAATAGAGACTTCACTTCTGGAAGCTTAGAAATGAGATAGTTGAGTTTGACATTCATGAATCCGCCGCCAGATAATGCAAGGTTTCCTACTCCTGAAACTCTTATTGTATTTTTTACCCACTCAAGCACAACTTCTTCAAACAAATCCTGAACAGCCCCAGCAATCCAATCAAATCTTTTTCCCAGAATCGTCTTCTTAAATTCCTCTGTAAATTGCCATTTATACAGTCTGGAGTTGTTTACAAAAAGCAATGGATTCTTTTCGGAAAATTTAAAATATTTTCTAAAAATTTTTAATATATCTTGCCTCTCTTTACCTGATGCATACGGAGCCATTCCCATGACCTTGTATTCATGAGACATAGGCTTCATCCCGAGAAATTGAGTTATCCTGGTGTAAAAATCACAGATCGAATTGTAATTAAAGATCTCTGCAATTCTCTTTATTTTTCCATTAGCTCCAATATTCACGCTCGCACATACGACATCACCAGACCCATCAAGAGTTATAACAAGTGTTTTATCATTTCGATACCAGTTACTATAAAAAGCAGTAGCTGCATGCAATAGATGGTGCTCAAAGAAAAAGAGTTTTTTTGTAGTAAATCCCATTTCCAATAATTTACTTATAATTTGCTTTTGCCTTGACTTAAAAAGTTTTTGGCTAACTGTCTGGATTCTTTTTATATTTACAGAACTTTGTAAAAAGTTTTTTGGAACAACCTTTACCAAATAAGAAAAATATTTTGTATATTTTTGAGGCTTAAAATATGTCTCTGTTCCAATTTGCGGCATGAGAGAACATATCCCAATTGCATCTATTTCATCATATGTTTTCTTAGTAATTTCAAGACATTTTTTTATGGCTTCCTCTGGAAATCCATTCCATTCCTTTATTCTGTTTAACCTCTCTTCTGATATACAGGAAATAACTTCACCATCTTCTAACAAACATGCAGTTGCTGTATGCCCATCATGAATGCCAAGTGTTAACATGATTTATCCTCCTTTATGCATTAAATAATCTGTTAACGCATAAAATGCCCAAGCCTGGGACCAGCGAATATATGGGATTTTATTGGTATACCATCTATTTTTTTGAAAATAGAAAAAACCATCTCGATCCTGCATATTATCAATCATCCATTTTGTTATCTTTTTCCTTAATCCTTTGTATTGGCTTCCTAATCTTGAAAAAAATATTATAGCCTCTGCTGCAGAATGAATATCTATCGGGTAAAGCCTATCGTGATAATATTTCGGGGTGCCATCGTCAAGAAAAAATTTTAATTTGTAAAAATTCACCCCTTTATTAAATGCATCTTTATATTCTTTTGCAAAACCATCCTCTAAAAAATATAAGATGCTCTGAAGGTTAAAGCCCGTATGAAAAGAGTCTATCCACTTTTGGAAATCAGTCTCAGCATAATACCACGAACCATTATCTCTTTGATACCTCATACTGTATGCAAGACTTGCTAGAGCTGTATCTCTTAGGACTTTCTCGCCCGTATACTTATAAAGCCTAATAAGCAAAGAGGAACCAAGGAAATTTGCATTGTGGATCTTAGTGTTGTCAATAGGGGAATAGCTGAAACATATGCTGGAATCCTCTTCACTTCTATTAAGGTCATTAAGAATGAAGTCTTTTATTAAGATGGCCATCTCTAAAGCCTTCCCATTATTTGTATGCTTGTATGTATCAATTAGAGCATGACCGATGAACGCGGAGTTTACTATAGTTGGTGTATATTTAGGAAGGTAAAATGCTCTGGATTGCCAGTCGAAATTATATCCCCAACAATGACCAGAATATCCTTTGCTTCTTAACTTCTCGAGCAATCTTAAAAAGAAATCTATTCTTTTTATATATTCTGACTTTCTTTCAATTTTGTATAATTTTGCATATCCCCAGAGAAAGAGCCCAATTCCTTTTGGATTATAATCCTTTCTTATCGCTAGAATAGTTCTTAAATTGAATGGAAATCTCTTTAAGAATTGAATAAAAGCAATTCTTAGAAATCTCTCATTAAAAGTTAATGCCTTTAAAATTGGACTGTTCAAAGCATCGTAAGGATCATTGCCCATAAAGTTCTCTTTTTCTATAAAGGTTTTCAAATTTTCAAAGGTAATATTCAAATTCATCTAGTTAAATTTTTAATATGGAAGTCTTATTTGTAAATAAAAAGCTACTCAATATTTAACCTTAATGCACTTTTATTTGGACGGCACAAGAAAAGAAAAATAAAAATTTAGATATCCTTTATCGATAATAAGGGAACTTCATCCCAATTAATTATTTTCTCAGCTGCAGAAATATTCACGAAATTATATTTCTTCATGATTCTATCGAATTTTTTTATCGAATTTTTAAGTCCATAATAACTTTTTAACCTTCGCACAAATGGTAGTTCATTAAGAACCGGCTGATTCGGATCAAAGTCTCTGGGATGCAAATAAGTTATTAGATAGTCAACTTTATTATAAAAATAAATCAGAGTCCTATAAGGATATATTCTGAAATACCCCCCACCACTGAATGGTAGCTTAAACTTCCCAACCTTAAATATATTTATGGGGAATTCCTTCAAGATTTCCCTTCCCACTTTTATCCGAAAAGGATGATTGTGAACAAAATCTTTCATGCCACCGTGGCCTCTTGAAGCAGGGAAAATACTAGAGTCAATTTCTATCCCTTCCTCCACTAAGACCTTAAAGGCCCAAAGCGTCTGTTCTTTTATAGAAAATCCTGGGGCACGAAAAACTATGACTTTTTTATTTATTATATTTTGAATTATATCAATAGATTTTCTTACATCTTCTCTAAACAATTCTCGAGATACTTTATAAATAAGTATATGATTTAAAGAATGTGTTCCTATTTCATGACCTTGATTTGAAATTGAACGGATAAGATCAGGATATCTATTAGCTACCCATCCTAACACGAAAAAAGTAGCCTTAATGTTATTTTCTCGTAAAACATCCAAAATTCTATAAGTATTTTCATAAATCCTTTCCTCAAATTTTTCCCATTTTTTAATGCTTTCTAAAGAATCAATATCTAAAATATGAAACCATTCTTCTAAATCAAATGTGATAATAAATAATTTTTTACCAAAATTTCTTCCTAGCATTTACAAACTCCCTTACATCCTTTCTAGAAGGATGTGAATAATAAGTTCCTTCCTCTGGAGAAAACTTTATTGTTTTATATTTACCAGATTTTATTAAATTAATAGCTTCTACTATGGCATCCATTCCAATTTTTTTATTTTTGTTTATTAAGCTTTCAAGAGAATCAGTTGATTCTATAGGGAATGCCTTTTGCACTATAACTTTACCTGTATCAATTCCCTCATCCATAAAAAATACTGAAACGCCCATTTCACTCTCATTATTGTTTAATGCCCAGAAAGTTGGCATCAAACCTTTATATTTTGGTAAGAGAGCTGAATGGAGATTCAAACATCCATATCGAGGCAAATTGAGAAGATTTCTTTTGAAAATCTGATTGGCTGCAATACTGATAATTAGATCAGGTTTTAAACCTTTTAAAGTTTTTAAGCTCCCTTTCGCATTAATATTTTTTTTAGGTAGTTTGATTTCATTTATATTGTACTTCTTTAATACATTTCTGATTAAAAATTTCCTAACTAAAATTTTTGATTTAATATATTTTAAACAATATCTAAGAAAAAAAATAAATCCAAATATGTCATAGGTTCTCTTTATTCTTTTCCAAAAAGACTGTGTTTTTCCAAATGGTGAGGCATGCAATAAGACTACACCTCTAATATTTACCCAAGAAGGCAGTATTCTAAAGAAATAGTCAAAATGTTTTCCAAAATAAAAAGGCTCATCTTGAGTAATAATTATAATTCTCATAATAAGTTCCTTGGTAAAATTCAGTTCATAAAATGAAAATATTTAATCGATCGAAAATATTATTTTGAATAAGTTATGTTTTTTTCCTGAATCTTTCCTTGAAAATTTCAATTAAGAATAATGGATACACAATCTGACGCCTAATTCTTTTTGGTTCTTTTATAAGCCGATATAGCCATTCTAATCCTAGCTTCTGTATAGTCTTTGGGGCTCTTTTTGCTCTACCACTTATTACATCAAGAGTGCCCCCAATTGCCTGACAAATTTTTATATTAAGCTTAGGCAGATACTTTTTAATCCATATTTCTTGTTTTGGACTGCCAAGGGCAACAAAAAGAATTTCAGCTTCAGATTCATTGATTTTGTTTATTAAATAATTCATTTTATTTTCTTTTAAATATCCATGGTGGCGTCCTACAATACAAATCCCTGGATATCTCATAATAATTTTTTCAACTACACTTTTATTTGTTTTCTCTGTCCCTCCGTAAATAAATATCTTATACTTTTTTTTTACAGCTTCTTTACATATATTTAGCATTAAATCGGCACCTGTAACACGTGTTATATCTAATCCTAATATCCATTTAAATGCTAAAATAACTCCGATTCCATCCGGCACCAGTAAAGATGCATTTTCAAAAAAATTTTTTAAAAATGAATCCTTTTGTAAGGACATAATTTTTTCAGCATTTACAGCTAAAATATAATTTTCTTTTTTATTATTTTGAATCCAATTGTTTATGTAATATAACGCATGCAACATATCAACTGTATCAACTGGAACCCCAAGAATTCTTTCTCTTATTATTTCTTCCATCTTTTATTATTTTATTGATAGGAATAATTATCTATTAGGACAAGAAGTGGATATACTTGTGTTAAAAGTTTATATAAAATCTTTATTGGTAAAAAGAAAAAAGCATGACCGACATAACGGATATCAATCAGATAATGCCAATTGTAATTATATTTTGGAATTTCGTAATCAAAGAAAACTTTTACATAATGTGAATTCCCATCTTAGTTTTAATAGACTCAAGGATTTTAAAAGTTGTCATAGTTACAGCATAAATTTCCTTAAAATCTATAGGTAAAGATTTTCCCTCCTTAATAGAGTCTATCAAAGTTTTTATCATTTTCTTCTGCCCTTTGTCCTGACTAAATAGTTTCTTCTTGAATGTTTTTCCGGTTACATATATCTCAAGCTCTTTAAAATCTTTAATAATTCCCGTATTCCCTGACTTATAAACCTCAATATATTCCTTAAAAAGTGATCTTGATCCATTAGAAAAATAAGATATTGTTCCGATAGAACCATTCATAAATTTTAGATTGATACTGACAGTATCTTCCATATTTGAAGGATCAGACATTGCTGTGGCAGAGACATATTCAGGAAGCGATCCATTAATAAAACTTAAAAAATCCACAAAATGGCAGACTTCTCCTATTACCCTTCCACCTCCAATATCTTTATATTGCATCCATGAATCAGGAGGTATATATCCTGAGTTTATTCGATATATCATAGCCATTGGGCCTTTCTTAAAGTGTTCTTTCAATATTTCTGCAAGCGGCGAAAATCTGCGGTTAAAGGCGACCATCAAAATAGGTGAAGAGAGATGTCTAATGAGCGAGTTGTAAACTTCTTTGATTTTTTCCAATTCCGATTCTCTCAAACAAAGTGGTTTTTCAACAACTACATTTTTTCCTGCTTTTAAACCCTTGACGACATAGTGCGCGTGGCTGTTGTGCCGTGTGGCTATAAAGACAGTATTAATTTCATTATTGCTAAAAATGTCATCTTCATCAGAAGTGCAGAATTCAAACCCATATTTATCTGCAACCGTCCTTGCGTTTGTTCCGGATGAATCCATCACTCCCTTTAATACTACATCCTTATCCTTTGGAATGTTAGGTAGAAGGTAATTCATTGCATAATTTCCAACGCCTATAAAAGCGATGTTGACTTTCCCTGCAGGCAATCTCTCTTTCGTTTCTATCTTCTTTATCAATTTTCTCTGCTCTAAATTGTATTTAATAAGAATTCCAAGAAATGCTTCTTCTCTTCGTAAAATGAGGTCATAAGCTTTGGGGGCGTTTTCTATGTTAAAAATATGAGTCGTCATATAATCTAAGTTAATCTTTTCTGAGTGAACCAAATCTTGAAAAGCTACCATGTTCCTCTTTTCAGTCCAACGTACATAACCCACCGGATAATCAATACCCTTTTCTTCATAATTAATGTCATATCTCCCTGGCCCATAAGAGCACGACATTCTCAATTCAATTTCTTTCCTGTAGAATGTCTCTCGCTCAAATCCTGTTGGGATATCACCAACAATAACCACACGCCCCTTTTTCCTTAAAATCTCACCTGCAAAATTAATCGGATCTAAACTCTTGGTTGCTGCGGTAATAATGACTGCATCAGCACCTATACTGTCAGTAAATTCATCTATCTTTCCTATAAGAACAGAGTCATTCCTCTTAAAAGCTAAATCTACACAGTGTTCTTTGGCAACTTTTACCATTCTTGAATCAATATCTATTCCTATTACTTTTATACCACTAGCCTTAAGAATAAGACCTGTTAATTGGCCGATAAGACCAAGACCTATCACTGCACATATCTCTCCAATCTTGAGGTCGGCTTGTCTAACGCCCTGTAAAGCAATAGCGCCCAGCGTATTATAAGCAGCCTTTTTTAAATCTGCATCAGGGGGAATCTTTACACATAAATTCTTCGGGACCGCTACTATATCAGCATGATTGGCACTACTTCCTCCACAACCCACAAGATCTCCTACAACAAATCCCTCTACATCAGGAGCAACACCTATAATTTTTCCTGCACAACTATATCCTAAAGGTGAGTAAGCATCGAGCTTTTTCCTAACTACTCTATATGCTTGGATAGGCCCCTGTTGCTTGAGGACTTCTATAACCTGTTTAACTTGCTGTGGCTTCTCTTTTGCCTTTCCTATTAGACTTTTTCTGGCAACACGTACAGTACTGCCCTCTGTTCCAGGACTAATGAGTGAATAATGATTTCTTACTAATACCATACCATTGCTAAGAACTGGAAGAGGCACTTCAATTACCTGAACTTTGCCGTCTTTTAGTGTCTGAACAAGCTGTTTCATTTTCCCGACACTGAATTTCCATTCATTAGCTAAAAGTATTATTAATAGAGTCCATCATCCTCTGCACAAAATGATCTTCTGTAAAGTTTTGCTCATACAAATCTCGACTTCTCCTTCCCATTTTCTCTCTTTCAAGTGGATATTTAATGAAATAAATTATTTTTTCTGCCAAGGCTTCAGAATCTTTTTTTGGTATTATAAATCCATTTTCGCCATCAATTATAGATTCACAGATGCATCCTGTATCAGTTGCAATTATTGGCAATCCTGCAGCCATCGCTTCAATAATTACCCAGGGATGTCCCTCCGAGAATGAGGGCAAAACAAATATATCAGCTTCTTCTAATAATTCCATCTTATCGTTACCTAAAATAAAACCTTTAAATTCAACATAAACATCTAGTTTTTCATTTTTTAAATAATGTTCACATTTAATTCTATCCTTATCATATCTCCACGCTCCTGCAAAAACAAATTTTATGTTCCTACAATATTTTACGACCTTATAAATAGAAAACAAAACTTCCCACAAGCCTTTTGATTCCCTTAAATTCGAAAGAAATAATATTGTTAATTCATTATCACTTCTAGCTCTATTTTTAGCAATCGTCATGTTAAGTCCATTAGGGACAACAGATATTTTTTTTCTAGGAATAAAATTCTCAAAATATTTTTTCACCGAATCACAAAGAACTATCATCTGATCGATTTTTTTAAGCGCATTCCTTATAAAAAATTGCATCATTATATTAGTGTTATCATAATATTTTCTCAGGTAGCCACCTCTTAAATGAATGACTATCTTTTTTCGGAAAATTTTAGTAATTATTATAAAAGGTATGTCCCTTAAAAAACCAATTGTTGTTTGAGAGATTAGCAAATAAACTAGATCGGCCTTTGAAGCCAATAAATTCTTTACTAATTGTAAATAATGTTTTAGTGATAAAAATATATTTATTAAATCAACTCTTCCTAGATTATTTAAAGGCCTTCTATCAGCTGTATCAATGTGAATTACATTAAATTCTTCAACAAATCTCGAATTAAGAATTATCTCAGTTGCAACACTTGGCCCCATATAGGGTGGTGGTGTTGGAGCCATAAAAATTATTCTTTTTATATTTTTCGCATTTCTAGCTTTCTGTCTCGACATTTTCATTCCATTGTAATTTCTGACTTAAAGATAGTCCTACTATTCCCCAAACAAAAGTTTGAATATTCGTATAAAGGCCTGGCATCGTCCCCAGAGACTCTACAAAAAAGTACCCAATGCATAATAATGCTGCGAAATGTATGAATTCCCTATTTCTTTGATAATTATAAGCAACATTAATAGAAAGAATTGAAACCATAATAACATAAAAGCTCAATAATATAATTCCACCACTAAATAAAATTCGTAAAAAGTCATTATGGAAGCCTCTATGAGAAACTCCATCGCCAATTACCTTACGTATTACAGGCAGTTGTTTCCAATCGCTGAAATAAATTCTCCATAACATTCCTCTTCCGGCAAGAACACGATCAGTCTGTAATTCACCACTTACATAGTCAATCTCACTTGAAAAAACGCGGGTAATATCATTAAAAAATTCTCTATTAGAAAAGGAATTTACTAATAAAACAAATATTAATGCAACGGGTAATATATATACTTTCCTTCTTAAAAACGTAATCATTAAAAGCCATAATATTAAGGTAACAACGATCGTTTTGGAATACGTGTGGTGTAAACCAAAAATTACTAAAAAAAACAGAATAATTAATACAAACTTTTTTCTTATGTCCCCCTTCTTTAAAAAATAATGCCAGTATATAAAGATGCCAATAACTATCTGAATGAGGAAAATTCTTGTGCTCACACTGTCATGATACAAACCAACAACTCTTGTTACACCTTTTGAATGTCTAAAAACCCAGCTATGGCCAGTAAATAGTTGGATAAGAACTAAAATGAGTGGAAATAATCCTGATATAATTAAAACAGTTGTTAATAATTTCCCGTCTTTATAGCTATCAAAATATACAAAAAACAGATAAAAAACTAACGGCATAAATAACGACTTGAAGAAGAAATCCAAGGCCAGGATTATGCCGCTGTTTATTAAAATATGAGTAGCAGCAAAAATCAGTAAACATGTATAGAAAATAATTAATCTAAAATACGGAAATTCATATAATTTATCTTTCTTTAACAATAACCTAAACAAAAATATTAAAATAAATGCTCCATTAAAAAGATGGATAAGACCCATCCCCGAATATTGATATTGCCACGTAGCATCGACCAAAGGCCTTGCAAGAATAACTGCAAGTAAAGAATACTTATACGAAGGGGCAAAAAAAGAAATTACTATTACGGATATTGTAACAGTAATACCGACATATAGAATCATGAGGTTAGACTTTTTAACACATCATTAATTGCCTGCATAAATCCTTTCGCAGACTTTTCCAAGCTGACATTTTTAGCAATAAAAAGGCTTGCATTTTTACCAATATCTTTTGACATTTTCGGGTTTTCAAAAATCCAGCTTATTTTTTCTGCTGCTTTATTCGTTTCTGAAAAGTCCATTGCAAAACCATTTATCCCATCTTCAATCAAATCGTGAGTGGCTCCAGAGTAAATGGATGAAATACAAGGTAACCCTACCGCCATTGCCTCGGCCAGAACTAAACCCCAAACGTCATATTCAGAGGGGAACAAAAAACAATCAGCTTCCGCAAGATACTTTGGAATATCACACTTCTGCTTAAATCCTTCAAAACTTACATAATCCTTAATATTTAATTCCTGAGCTAATGTCTTAAGGTTCTCTTTTTTAGATCCATCACCTACAAGTTTAAGAATAAAATCATTGCGTTTCTTTAATAGAATCTTTACAACATGAAACAATAAATCAATACGTTTTCCTTTCTCAAAATGACCAATATAAAGTAAGGTTTTTTTTTTATTGCTTCTTGGATCAATACTTATTTTTTCAGTTTCAGCCTTGAAAAATTCCGTATCAACAGTATTTATGGCTATTGAAACTTTATCTGGATCTACACCTAAAAAAGTCAAATATTCTTTGGCCTTTGTACCGTAAGCTATAAAACCTGTCGCCCTTCTGACAACTAATCTCCTCTGTAATCGTCTTAATATAGATTCAAATCTACCTTTGGTTTTTATATGGCCTGACCAGATTATATATGGAGTAGAAAAAAACCATGACCTTAACCAAAGTTTCATTGTAGCAAATGAAAAACCTATTGTAATTATGACATTTGGATTTTCTTTCTTGATGACATTTAATAAACCTCTATAGGTAAAAATTGTTCTTTCGGAATCACCTAAAGCAATCTTTCGGTAAGATAACACTTCATAATCAAACCGGCATTCTGACATATCTATTTTCCATCTCCGCCTAGGGTACCCCAAGGCACCGAAAAGAACTTTTAGTTTGATTCTATGCTGCTTCAATTGTTTATCTAATTCATTAAATAGTGGAATCCGATAGGGATTTGGGATATTTGTGATTAGTAAAACTTTATTTGTCGGAGCAGATACAATCATTTTTCTACAACATCCACTTCCTTATCCAGGCCATTAAAAAGTAGATCGTCCAAAGCATAGATATGTAATCAATATTCCCCTTTCTAGTCTGACTAATCTGCTCTCTTAGACCATTCTCATTAAACAAGCCTGTCTCTCGGCAAAAAACTTTTAGATTTGACTCAATGTAATTCACCATGACATCGCCTGCCCACTCAAGGAGAGGGACACAGAATCCTTGTTTCTTTCTGTAAATTATTTCACTAGGCAATATTCCCTCCAAAGACTTCTTCAAAACATATTTTGGTTCATTAGCATGAATTTTCCATTTCCCTTCTATGGATATTGCAAAATTAACATAATCATGATCTAGAAATGGGACTCTTAATTCAATAGAGTTAGCCATGCCTAAATGATCGGCACGGTAAAGATAATAATTAGGAATACTGTCCTTTAGACCCATAAAACAAAGCCAATCTATAAAAGTTGACTCTCTATTATGCTTTTGAATTGATCCAAATAACTTTTGGTAATATAAAACTTGATCATATGAGTTCTTCCCTGCCATTTTCTGTACAAAATCTTTGCTTAGAAATGAATGTTTTGTCGACTCTTTGAATCCTCTCGCACCACTCCAATAAAATTCCTGACTTTTTTTCAGCCGATTAAGAATCTCATAATACGGAGAACCTTTATTAATTGCCCCATAAAAATTGGCTAAACCTGACCGGATTATCTTTGGGAATTTAGACAATAGACGATAATACGGAAAAAGTTTTACATAGCGCATCCAGCTACGATAACCACAAAATAGTTCATCTGCGCCATCTCCAGTCAATATCACGATAGTTCCATTTTCTCTAGCTAATTGTGAAAGGAAGTAAATAGGAATGGAAGTTGCATCAGCTAGAGGTTCATCAAAAATATCAACTATTTTCGGCAAGAATTCAACAATATCTTGTGGAGTAACAATTTTTTCAAAATGTTCTGTTCCAAATTGCCTAGATATTTTTCGTGCATATACTCGTTCATCATAACTTGGGCTATTCTGGAAACCGATAGAATATGTTTTTACAGGAAAGGAAACATTCTTACTCATTAAAGAGACAATACTACTAGAATCTACTCCTCCACTTAAAAATGCTCCAACAGGTACATCACTTAGAAGGCGATTTTGAACCGACTCCTCTAATTTGCTTACAACTAAATCTATCAAATCTTCCTCTGATAAAGAAGAATAATCAGAATAAGATAATTCCCAATAAGGTTCGTATTTTTTAATACCATTTTCCCCAATAACCATCATGTATCCAGGATGAAATTTGTTGATGTTTTTAAACATCGTAAATGGTGGTATAACTTTATTAAATGTTAAAAAATGATAAAAGGCTTCCTCATCCAACTCAGCTTTTATCCATGGGAGGGAAAGAAGAGCCTTGATTTCCGAAGCAAAAGCAAATACACCATTGATTTCAGTGTAATATAATGGTTTTATTCCAATTCTATCCCTTGCAAGAAACAACTCTTTTTTTGCTTCATCCCACAAAGCAAAAGCAAACATTCCATTCACTCGATCTAAACAATTATGTCCGAATTTTTCATAAATATATAAAAGGACTTCTGTATCCGTTTCTGAAAAAAAGGGTTGGCTTATTAGTTCTTTCCGTAAAATTTTGAAATTATAAATCTCCCCATTGTAAACTATGGCAGTTCCTTTGGGGCTAACCATTGGTTGATGTCCTCTTTCTGATAAATCAAGAATACTCAGTCTTTGATGGCCTAAATAAACATTGCTAGCAGGATTCGACCAGATACCACAATCATCAGGACCTCGATGACTTATTGCCTTATTCATTCTTTCGATAAGATTTTCTTGTTCAGAAATAGATATTTTTGAGTAGTTAAAAAACCCGTTAATTCCGCACATAGTAAAGTTAGAGACTTTTTGACTTAAAATTGATAGGCTACCGCCATTAAACTCTTACAAACTTCTATTTTCACCTACCTGCTTCTACTCTAATCAAAATATCACATATGAGACAACTTGTATAAAACAAACTCTACGGACTGGGAAGAAGTCTCTTTTGTAATTATATTCGCAGACAAACAAACTGAGTTCAATCACCTTTTAGGATGAATGAAAGGGTTAATTTCACAATCAATCTCTCACCTTTAAAGATGAAACCAATTAGCTAAAAAAATCAAATTTATTATCTACTTCCTTTAAAAATCCTTGGTTATATGTTGTCTTTATACTTGACAACTTATTTCAATATTTATATTGTTTAAAATACATTATTAGAGAAATTGTATAATAAATCAAATTCTTATTTTTCTAGGTACTATCAAGATTTTACAAAAGACTCTCGATAGTACTATTATTGTGCTAATTAAAGGTTATATTTATTGGAATATTTCTACCTAAGTTTTTCAAGAAAAATCGGCTCATTTGCTTAATAGCTTGCTGGGTTTGATAGTTGCTTAAATGGGATAAGATATGACTTTAAATCAAGGATTATATTTATTTACTTGAAAAAAGAATGTTAAAATGAAAATTGGTTCTCTTGCTGAAGAAGATATAAGAAAGTTTCTTATCAACCAATATTTAATGGAAACATTTACTGACAATAATGAGGTATTACTTGATCTCGGTTGTGGAGAGAAGCCTTATAAAAAAATATATGAGCGTTATTTTAGAAGCTCATTTGGAATTGATATTCTTGAATGTTTACATGACAAATCTCAAATTGAAATATTTGGAAAGGCTGAGACACTTCCATTTAAAAGTGAATCGTTTGATACAATTCTCTGCACAGAAGTTCTTGAACATATTGAAAATCCTTTTAATGCTCTACAAGAGATTTATCGTGTTTTAAAAAAGAATGGAACATTGATATTGACAGTTCCATTTATGGTTCCATTACATGAACAACCTTATGACTTCTACAGATTTACTCCTTTTTCCATAGAAATGCTTATAAATAAAGCAGGGATCATTATGAGAGATATTATTCCTATTGGAGAAAGCCTACTTGTAACTTTTTCTTTTTTGAACCAAATATATTTAAAAATTTGGTTGTATATTTCAAAATTATTAAAATTAAAAATCTTGTACAGTATTTGGAATCCTTTTATTCTTGTATTTTCATATTTTCCACAAAAGTTTTATGCCATTCAAGCAAGAAAAACATTTTTAACTCAAAAAGGCTTGATCTATAGGTGGTATAAGAAAATGAACTATACATGTAAAGGATTTTTTATTCTAGCAAATAAGAACTCTCGCTAATTAATTAAATGAATCAGCACCCAAGTAGTTTAACTTCGCGGACCTTAAGTGGATTATTTTGGATGTTTTCTGGCTCCGGATTCCAGAGCGTTCTGCAGGTTCTGGTATTAATTGTACTTGCACGCTTGCTCACTCCCACTGATTATGGACTAGTGGGAGCTGTCTCAGTTATCACAGGTATCTCTGCAATCTTTGGCCAGTTAGGAGTTGGACCAGCAATCGTCCAGAAACAGATCCTTGAATCTCGGCATTTAAGAACTGGTTTTACCATCTCATTGCTTTTAGGCTTTTTTCTAGCAGGAATAATTTGTATATTTGCATCTGCAATTTCAAATTTCTTCCGAATGGAAGGATTGATTCCTCTTCTTCGAGTAATGTCACTTGTACTTATTTTACAGGGAGCATGCGTCATTGCCCAATCTCTTTTACAGCGAGAATTACGATTTCGTCTTCTTGTGGGAATAGAAGTCTTTTCTTACTTCCTAGGCTTTTGTATTATTGGCATTTTGCTTGCATTAATGGATTTTGGAGCATGGGCATTAGTTGGAGCTCAACTTGCCCAAGGAGTTGCAAAATGCGTCCTTTTTTTTAAGCTTCAGCCTCACCCCAAGCTTCCAAAAATTGAGCCGCACGCTTTCAGAGAACTTATCAACTTTGGAACAGGAGTAACAATAGCAAGCATTTTTAACTATATCGCACGCAATGGAGATTATATAATTATAGGTCGATTTCTTGGTGCAGAAGCTCTTGGACTCTACGGACGAGCCTACAAACTAATGACACTCCCAGCAACAATTTTCGGCAATGTTGCAGATAAAGTTCTTTTCCCCACTATGGCAAAGGTTCAACAGGAAGCAACTAAATTAGTATCAGGATATCGCCGAAGCATTGCATTAATCGCACTGCTCACCCTTCCGATGAGCACCTTTATGATTGTTTTAGCTCCAGAGTTGATTTCTGTGCTACTTGGGGAAAAATGGGTAGGTGCAGTTATTCCTTTTCAAATTCTTTCTATTGGGGCTATGTTTCGTACAAGCTATAAAATCAGCGAATCTGTTGCCCGAGCTAAGGGTGCTGTGTATAAAATTGCCAGTGCACACGGCATCTATGCTATACTCGTGTTAGGAGGTGCTTTGATCGGCCAACATTGGGGAATATCTGGCGTCGCTTTAGGAGTTCTCGTAGCCCTGGGCCTCGTATTTATTATATTGTCCTTACTTGCATTAAAAGTAACCTCATTGAGTTGGAGAATCTTTCTTGCTATTCATCTACCAGCTTTAGGATTAGCAGCTATTCTTTACATAGAATTGTATGGAGTTGCTACTCTTATGAGACATTTTACCTTACCTCCCTTAACAATCCTCATGATTTGCATTATTATTTTGATTATTACCCTTTTTCTACTTCTCTTAATCAACCAGAAATTCTTTTTTGGCCCTGAAGGCATTTGGGCTGCTCACACACTATTTTCCTACTTGCCAAAAAAACTTAACATTTTGTCTTGGGTAGATAAATCCAAGAAATCAGAACACTTTTGATGAATATTTTTTTTATAGATATATCAGGAGAATAAATACTTGGCTTCAGTCGAAAAAATTAAAATATTACATTTCTTTGGCCGAGGAAAAATCGGGGGACAAGAAAAGGCTCTGTATCAACTCCTAAAAGCATCAGTAAATGATAAAGATATTGAATTAGGAGTTGCAATATGGAAACAAGAAGGTCTCTACTCGAAAAAAATAAAGGCATTAAATATTCCTATCGTTGATCTACATTTAAAAAGTGGATTTAGTTTCAAAATTGATAAAAAGCTATCATATAAACTTAAAAAATACCATATTCATCATTTCCATGATCCGAGCCCTAACATTATTTTTTTAAGTCTAATATCCGGTTCAAAAATAAAGAGAGTTTTTACGAGAAGAGGCGGTCTTCATGATTACCATAATAAAGGGCTAAAAATTATTTTAAAATATTTTATCAATAAAATACTAATCAGAAATTTTATCCATGGTTATTCAGGAAACACAAGACTTGCAGCAGACTTTGTAAAACAATTTTATGGAATTAAAAATAAGAGTATTTATATACTTTATAATGGTATGTTCTATGAATCTTTAAAACCAGTTACTCCCCAAAAAAATATCCTTCAAAATTTAAATCTTTCAGAATCCGAATTTAAAATCGGGACAGCTTGTCACTTATTAAGGTGGAAAAGAGTAGATTTAATTATAAGGTCCTTTTCTCATTGCGATATCAAAAAGAAAAAATTAGTAATTTTTGGAAAAGGTTATGAAGAATATAAATTAAAAAAGGTTGTAAAGGATTTGAAATTAAACGAACAAGTCATTTTTGTAGGGGAAGTTCCCAGCATGGCTGATTATTTCCAAATATTAGATTGTTTTATCTTGGCAAGCGGCAGAGAGGAATCATTCGGAAATGCTTTAGTTGAGGCTATGTATTCAAAAATACCCTCAATCATTATGAGCGATAGTGTAGGGTTGAAAGAACATATAATTGACAATCAAACGGGCTTTGTAGCCAAAGATGAGCTAGACCTTGCGAATAAGATAGAATATATATACAATAACCCAGAAATTTCCAAGATAATCGCTAGAGATGCCTCATCATATGTTTTTGACAAATATTCAATATCAAATATGGTAAAAGCATATAAAAAATTTTATTTCGATGTCCTAGGAAAACCTGAATAAATCCATTCATATATATTCACTTTGTCTTATTCTTTTTTATAAAATTAAAAGGATTAAGATGAGAAAAATCCTGATCTCTGTCATTTGTTTTTTAATAACACAAACATCTCAAGTTTTTGCTGCTGACTGGTATGCTAGACCTTCAGGAGGCAGCTACGGCTCAGAAAAC
>Ga0209986_10001484_pt1 | contig 22480 bp, 16 predicted proteins | sample BlataG_FD_183168 | JGI IMG/M metagenome (GOLD analysis project Ga0209986, IMG submission 183168) | Deep subsurface microbial communities from Black Sea to uncover new lineages of life (NeLLi) - Black_00105 metaG (SPAdes) (version 2) | ecosystem: Environmental > Aquatic > Marine > Oceanic >... | reverse complement strand
GGCTGCCCTCAATAGCTTTTGCCTGTCTTGTTCTGCACAATGGTCGGTGTTGTTACTAATTCAAAAAGGGGATGCGCAATGAGTGATACGATAAAGGCTGCTGTAATAATTGGCGTCTGTTTGATGCTGGGCCTATGGGGTGCCGGTTGGTTAAACAGGTTTCCCGACGAATTCACAATTAATGATATAGGGAAATTGAACATACATTTGCGTGGGGACATGCTTAACACCGAGCCCATACACATTGAATTGGCCGACTAACTGAACTCCTAAGCCCCTGGCGGCTCGGCCTCGGTGCCCGATCAGAAGTGCGTATATCTGTGGAATGTTTTGCAACGGTGCCACGGGGAGGTTTTCTAGCGGCCGGTCGTAGGATAATCGGCCCCCTGGGAGGGACCAAAAATCCTGTGGTCTCGCGTAAACGTCGAACCCACGTTGCCGTCGCTCTTTTTTCCCCACAATTCGGATATTTTGTTCCAGCCTATGGGCTGTGTTTTCATATCAGAAAAACCTACCCGCCAGCCGCCCGGACCATCGCCACGATGCGGGCTTTACTGGATTCGTTCAGCTCGGGCCATGCGTAGATGATCGACCGTAGATCAGCGTCGATCAGGGCGGAATGTGCATAAGGTGTGCCGCATACTGTGCCGCTTTCACCTTCGCGGTGCGCGTTTCCCGAGGTATATTGTGATTGTTCGACTCCCCTAGGGGGTGCTCTGTTGCTTCGCGGGTTTTCGCACGGGCGGCCGCCGACTGTTTCAACCCTTCGGTCCTTCAAGCCAGATGGGGACCTCGCCCGCTGCTGGCAGTTCGATACAGCGAATGCGACTGATCGCTTCGTGCCCCGTAATCTCATTAATCGCCGATTCACTTGCGGGACCATCGAGATTGAGAATGCCAATCGCCTCGCCTCCCGGTGAAGCCCGCCCCACGGCCATCTGCGCGATATTGACGCCGTGGCGACCGCAGATTGAACCGACCGCTCCGATGATTCCCGGAACATCACTGTGTTGAAAAATGAGCAAGTGGCCATCAAGAAAGGCCTCGAGTTGGTGCGGACCTAACTGCACCAAGCGCGGCATGTTTTCACCGAACAAGGTGCCCGCAACAACCCGCTCTCCATCGCGCGTCGTCAGATGGGCGCGGATCAGCGAGGCAAACGCCCCGCGGCCCGGTCGTTTGTCCTCGACCAATTCGATTCCGCGTTCGCGCAAGAGCAACTCGGCACTGACGATATTGGGCTCCGCGTCGAGTACTCCCGAAAGCAATCCACAGGCAAAACTGCTGCTCAGCAGCGAGGTCTGCCGTTCTGCCACGTCACCGCGGTATTCCAAGCGGCAGGATTCGGCCGTTGAGGTATCGAGTTGGCCCACAACGCGGCCCAGACGGTACGCCAGATCGAGATATCCGCGCAAACTTGCGAGTGTGTGTTCATCAAGTGAGGTCATATTGACCGCATGGCGGATATTTCCGGTTGTAAGAAAATCGACCAAGAGGTTCACCCCTTCAACGGCCACTTGAGTTTGCGCCTCCTCCGTGCTTGCTCCAAGATGCGGCGTACAGAGTACCCCCGGCATTTCAAAGAGCGGACTCTCGGTGCAGGGCTCACTTTCGTAGACATCGAGAGCGACTCCCGCCAGAACACCGGTTTCGAGGCCTTCCAGTAGAGCCTCTTCGTCGTAGATGCCCCCGCGTGCACAATTGATCAAGCGGGCCCCCGGCTTGATCTGCTTCAGCTGCGCTTTTCCGATCAGGCCCCGCGTCTGTTCAGTCAGTGGCGTGTGCACGGTGAGGTAGTCAATTTCTGGAAGCATTGCCTCGATAGCATCGAACATTTCAATGCCAACTTCCGCTGCCCGCGATGCAGAAAAAAAGGGATCGCAGCCGACAACTCGCATTTCCAGTGCCTGGGCACGCGTTGCCACGGCTTGGCCAATTCGCCCCATACCCACAATCCCCAACGTCTTTCCGGCAACCTGCGCACCGGTGAATTTTTTGCGGTCCCAGCGGCCCTCGCGAAGCGACTGATGGGCCAGTGCTACGTTCCGCGAAAGGGCAAGCAGCAAAGTAATCGCGTGCTCGGCCGTGCTGAGAGTATTGCCGGTCGGGGTGTTCATCACCACAATTCCCTTTCGCGTGGCGGCCTGTTTATCGATGTTGTCGGTCCCCACGCCAGCCCGCACGATGGCCCGTAAGCGGGTATTTCCTTCCAACGCTGCTGCCGTGATCTTGACACCACTACGGAGTATTGCCCCGTCGTATTCATTGAGCGCCTGTTGAAGTTCCCCCTCAGCCAGACCCGTCCGCACATCGAACTGAATGCGAGGATCGTCTTTCAGCAGCGCAAGACCTTCATCAGCAAGGTTGTCCAGGACACAAATGCTGGGCACAGGTGACTCCTTTTATCTAGCTCTCAGGGACAGTGCTGATCCTAGCGGTTTTTCTCAGAAAAAGCATGCATGAATTCTGCAAGCTGTGTGACTCCCTCGCGCGGCATCGCGTTGTAAATCGACGCCCGGATTCCTCCCACACTACGATGGCCCTTAAGGTTGCACAGATCACGCTGCTGTGCCTGCTCGATGAAATCGGCCAACAGTGTATCACTCGGTAACTGGAAGGTGACGTTCATCAAGCTGCGACAATCAGATTTAGCGTGGGGCCGATAAAACCCATCGGAGGAATCGATGGCTTCATACAGCAGAGAAGCCTTTTCCTTATTCATCTGATGCATTTTTTCGAGTCCCCCCACCGTATGGATGAGCCAGTCGGTGACGAGTTTCACAATGTAGATGCCAAACGTTGGCGGTGTGTTGTAGCACGACTTGTTTTTCACGTGGTTTTCGTACGAAAGCATGCCAGGTTTTGTTTGATCGACTTCGCCGAGCAGATCTTCCCGAATGATCACGGCGGTGACGCCTGCTGGCCCGGCGTTTTTCTGAGCGCACGCGTAAAGTAGACCGTAGCGTTCTATCGCGAGTGGACGGTAGAGAAAATCACTCGATGCATCCGCGACAAGTGGGACATTCCCGGTTTCAGGCTCTTTTGGAAACTGCACACCCTGGATCGTTTCGTTCGACGTGAAATACACGTAAGCCGCATCGGCATCCAGTTCCAGTTCGTCGGTCGAAGGGAGTCGTGTGTACTGAGTCGATTGACCATTCCAGGCCTCGCGGACCGTGCCTTCGCGACGGGCCTCGACAAACGCTTTCTCTCCCCAACTACCGGTTGTGATGTAGTCGGCCGAGCGCCCCTTCAACAGGTTCATCGGAATCATCGAAAACTGTAGCCTTGAGCCTCCTTGAAGGAATACCACACGGTATGCATCCGATAAACCGAGCAACTGCCGCAGATTCGCCTCAGCTGCTTCTAGAATTGCGGTGAAGGCTTTTCCCCGGTGGCTGATTTCCAGAATAGAGGCCCCTGCACCAGGAAGACACATCAGTTCTTCTTGCGCTATGCGAAGAACCTCTTCGGGGAGCACGGCAGGGCCCGCCGAAAAATTAAATACACGTTCGCTCATCTTTGAGATTCCCGTCGATAATTGTCTTTGCAGTGGCGTTTGTCTCTATGGTACGACCCAGCCCAGCAGGGGCGTAATCGAAGGACAAATCGCTTGGGGAGACGCTCCTGTTGCCGATTGTAGGAGTTGCTATGCAGGGGCGAAAGGGTCGGGCAGTGGCCACACGCCACGCCTTTCTCTATACTTTCTTCGTTTTCGTCTTGGGAAATATGTGTCCCTTCCTGTTCCCCGAGCTTTGTGACCACTGCCATGAAATCCTTGGGTCGTCTCTTACAAATTGGAGGTCTGATCCTCCTGCCTTTGGCCATGCTGATGGAGTTCTCCGGACAACTGGGTCGGCGGGGCGTTGCCGAGTTGCTGTTGATGCTTGTTGCCGGTGCCGGTGCGTTTGTTTTGGGTCGTTTAATTGAGGGCTATGCCCGTTAGAAGGCCGAGAAAACGCTCTCTTTCCCCGGAAATCTGGCCCGCTTATACTTAAATTACAGTTTGAGGTGGTCCCTGCTCGTGATCAGCCTTTTGGCCGGGGCGGTTGTCGCCGAGGCCAGCTTGCGGGCCATTGTGGAAAACAGACAAGAGGCCGTTTTGAATCTACGGTTCCCCATTTTTGCCGTTTTGCTGAGTCTGCTCTTTGGGGCTGGGCGCTTTGCGACTGCCGATTGGCCCAGACTGCGGTCTGCCGCCGCAGATCGCATCCAACTCAATCAGGCGACGATTGGAGACCTTCCCAGCGATGCGTCTAGCATGCGGATGCGACTGGCGGCGTTGATCGAAGAGCGGAACTGGGAGGAAGCGATCAGTACGCTTTTCGAACTGGCCGACAAGTTCGGTCATCTTCTCATTGAAACAGACAATAGGCACTATCTGAATATTAACACCTACTGTCAAATTTTGCTTGCAGGATTACCCTCCGAGCCTCTCACACTCTACCGTAACCGTATCGATGCCCCGGCAGAGGATTGGTATCGCCACTTGCACAATGTGGTTGATCCTATTGCCGATGATCCCAGTCAACTCGACCAATTTTTTTGCAGTCGTTATGGCGACGACGCATTGCTGTTGCTGGGGGATCGGGCTTTGGAGCGTGGCCATCCTGACCGAGCTCGCGAGTACTGGCAGCGAATCGACGAATCGTTGACCGCCGAAGGGGGCACAAGCCTTTGGCATGCATACCAAGGCGCTACACCGGAGACTGCCGCGAAAGAGCATGCCAGCAAGAGAACAAAGGCCACCCGCTACGTATTGACTTATCCCGATTCGAATCTCGATCTGGCAGCCATTCGTGCCCGCTTGGTCCTGGCGTCTATTTTACAGGGAGATCTTCCCAGAGCGCGGTGGGAACTTGCGGTTTTTCGGCAGTTCCATCCCGAAGCGCACGGTCGGCTCGCCGGACGGGACGATGCCTATGCCGAAATCCTTGAACAACTGCTTTCGAATCAGACGGCAGTTTCTCAGTCGATACCGTCATCGTTCGTACAACGCGAAGCATGGCCTACTTTTGCCGGTGCGCCAGCGAGAAACCGTGTGTTTTGGCAAACACTTGATTTCACGCCCGTTCCCCGATGGCAATTGAACTATGCCCGCGTGATGCCAGCAGCCGAACTGACGATGCGCGATGCAGAAGAGAAAGCATCGCTGCTCAAAAAGTCTGCTGGCTTTGATCGCGGTAGGAATGATTTGTATTTTTATCCTCTGGTTGTCAGAAATTGGGCGTTGCTCAACAACAGTAGCCAGATCTTTGCTTTTAATATCCAAGATGGGAAGCCCGCGTTTGAGGGAAGCCACTTTGGGCAGATTTATCCCCGGGGAGGTCTGGTTGCAAAGGAAGTCAAACGGGATGCTCGCAACCGTTTGGCAGCAGATCCATTGCTGCCACCACAGTATTCGATGACCGTTTTTAACAGTCGACTTTTTGCCCGCATGGGAACCCAGTTAACGAGCCGTGCTGTTGGGTTTGACACAGGGTATGCCGGTAATCGAATTGTTTGCATCAATCTTGAGCGCGAAGGTGCATTGGAGTGGAATTTTCCTTCAGAGGAGGAGGAGGCAGAATTCGATCGGGATAAGTGGTCGTTCGAGGGCCCCCCGCTCGCAGACAACAATGGCGTCTATGTGGTCATGCGACAGGGCGCAATGCAGGCGGTTTGTCATGTGGCCTGTCTGGATCTGCAGACCGGCAAGCTCCGCTGGCGGCAAAAAATTTGCCAATCTAATACGCCAGGTCGTGGGACTAGAAATGAAATCACCCACACGCTGCTGACACTTTCCGAACGGTCACTGTATCTGAACACCAATCTCGGTGCGATTGCGTCCCTTCGGACCGAAGATGGACAATTGCGTTGGGTCTACCGCTACGAGCGAACGACTTCTGCTGTGGCCAGTGATCCCCCATCGCATTTCGGCCGCACTTTAAATCCTTGTGTCTATGCACGCGGCGTGGTGATCGCGGCACCTCGTGACAGCCCCTCGCTTATGGCGTTCGACGCAAAGAACGGTCGCTTGCTCTGGAAAAGTGCTCCGATGACCTCGTATCCGCTCCATTTACTGGGGGTTGCGGATGATACGCTGTTGGCTGCGGGCGAAAATTTATGGTGGTTCAATGTCATTACGGGCAGAGCGTATGCCGTGTGGCCGCAACCGAGCAATCGAAGTGGGCCGCGTGGTTACGGCAGAGGGCTCTTGGCGGGAGATCGGGTGTATTGGCCCACCCGGGATAATATTTATGTCTTTGATCAAAAATTGGTTCAAAATGGTCCGCAGTTTTACCCCGTGCAGCGTGGTATCATTGCCCTGAGGCGGCCTGATCTGCCGGCGGGGCAGCAAGCGGAAGGTGGAAATTTGGTTGCCGGCAACGGTTTTTGTTTGATTGCCGGTAGGGATCGCCTCCAGGCGTTTTCTTTGGTTCCATCGGATTCGGATAGGAACTGAACATGATTTTTTTAAGCAACGGAAAACATAGATGTCAGAAAACGAAGATCTTCAAGCAGTCGAGCAGTTAAATCAAGCTTATCAGCGGATCACCTCGGAGCTATCCAAAGTGATTGTCGGTCAGCAGCAGGTTATCGAAGAGTTGCTCATTGCCCTGTTTGCACGTGGACATTGCCTGTTGGTTGGGGTTCCCGGATTGGCGAAGACGTTGTTGATACACACTCTGGCTGACACGCTTTCGCTTAAATTCAATCGGATTCAGTTCACTCCCGATTTGATGCCGTCCGATATAACGGGAACGGAAGTGATTCAAGAGGATAAGGCTTCTGGGATCCGCGAGCTTCGTTTTCTGGAAGGTCCTGTATTTGCGAACGTGATTCTCGCGGATGAAATCAATCGAACGCCTCCCAAAACGCAAGCAGCGCTTCTTGAAGCAATGCAGGAGCATCAGGTGACCATTGGGGGCGAGCGTCGGGTGTTGCAGGAACCTTTTTTTGTACTTGCTACCCAGAATCCAATCGAACAAGAGGGCACCTACCCACTACCCGAGGCTCAACTCGACCGTTTTATGTTCAATGTACTGGTCGATTATCCGGAGGAAGAAGAAGAGTTGGAAATTGTCCGGCGGACCACAACCGATCATTCGGCTCAGGTGGAAACAACACTTACAGGTGCCGAGATTCAGGCTCTGGCACAGACCGTGCGTCGCGTTCCGATCGCAGATCACGTCGCTCGCTACGCCCTGCAATTGACGCGTAGTACCCGACGCGAAAAAGGTCCCGTTCCGCCTATTGTCGCGGAATATGTCAGTTGGGGCGCCGGTCCTCGTGCATCGCAGTATCTCGTTCTAGGGGGCAAAGCCCGCGCGATTCTGCGCGGACGGTACTATGTCGATGTGGAGGATATTCGTGCGGTGGCGCCTGCCGTTCTGAGGCATCGCATTCTGACAAACTTTAATGCGGAGGCCGAAGGGATTACGCCCGATGTCATCGTGCAAAAGCTGATCGAAACCGTTCCCGTCAGCCACGAGGTTGCCACCCATGGTGGACACGAAGAGAAAATATTTAGATCCGCAGACGCTCTCTAAACTGGACGGTCTGCAATTGCGGGCCCGAAAGATTATTGAGGGATATGTCTCGGGACCACATCGAAGTCCTTATCATGGATTTTCGATTGAGTTTACGCAGCATCGACAATATGTTCCGGGGGATGATCTGCGCCATGTCGACTGGAAAGTTTTCGGTCGCACGGACAAGGTTTATCTCAAACAGTATGAAGAAGAAACGAACCTTGTTTCGTATTTGCTTCTCGATACGAGCGAAAGCATGCTCTATCAGGGATCGCATAGCCCTCTATCTAAATTGGAATATGCGAAGTGTATTGCGGCATCTCTGGCTTATCTTATTTTGCAGCAGCAAGACAGTGTTGGGATTGCAACATTCGACGCAGAGCTTCGCAATTGGGTTCAGCCCAGCGGACAGCCCTCTCATCTGAAACAAATTCTGCACGTTTTGGAGCAAGCGCCGGGAGAAAAAAAGACGTCGATGGGCCCTATTTTTCACGATCTTGCTGAAAGATTTAAGAAGCGGGGAATCGTCGTGATCCTCAGCGATCTCTTCGACGATCCGGAGAAGATTCTTGCGGGTATTAAGCACTTTCGTCATCGCCAACATGATGTGATTGTGTTTCATATTCTCGATGTCGACGAACGAGAATTTCCCTTTCATCGGATGATGCGATTCTGTGGATTAGAAAATTGGCCGGATCGCATTACCGATCCGCGACAATTACGACAGATCTATCTTCGTGAAATGGAAAATTTTCTACAGAAGATTTCAGTGGGATGTCGCGGACAACAAGTCGATTACGTGCCGCTGCTTACCGATCAGTCGCTTGATATCGCGCTTTCCAGTTATCTGGCGGGTCGCATGGTTCAGAAAACGTAGTCCCCGCGGAGAGGCCACCTTTGTAAGTGGCCTTGGCGATATGCCTGTCTGGCTCAATGGTCTGTTCGCGAGTCCTTGGATGCTGCTCTGGCTACCGGCAGTGGTTGCCCCGCTTGTGATCCATTTGTTGTATCGGCAGCGGTACAGAGAGATTTCCTGGGCAGCGATGGAATATTTGCTTGCGGCAATCGAAAAAAGCAAGCGGCGGATGCGAATTCAGCAGTGGCTTTTGCTGCTCGTGCGTATGCTGCTGCTTTTGTTCATTGTCCTTGCGATGGCTGAACCGCTGGTGCGAAACCTTTCTCCGCTTCCGCTCTCTAACGGAGGCACGCATCATATTTTCCTGCTCGACAAATCTTATTCGATGGGCTATCGCGCAGAGAACGTCACCGATTTTCAGCGAGCAAAGAAGCAGATTGTTGATCGGATCGGGGCTGGGCAGAGCGGCGATGGTTATTCACTGATTTTGATGGGAGAGCAGGCAGAGATTGTTGTTGGCCGACCGAGCCTCGATCTCCCACAGTTTCTTGCGGAACTCGATGCTTTGCCAGTCGGTCAGGCGGGCGCGGATCTCGATGCGGCGCTGGAGGCCACACAAAATCTGATCGATAAAGCAGGCGAAAAGGGTGATTTTAGTCGCCATGCGGTCACGATTGTCAGCGATCTCGGCCGCACAACATGGGCCGCTGATTTGCGCAGCGACAGAACAAGCAGCCAACGTGCGACACGACTGGCGCGATTGGCCAAAGGGGGCAGTATCGAGGTTGTTTCGCTCGGAACCGCGACGCGGAATAACGTGGCCGTCGTCGATCTGGTCGCTGTAGACCAGGTCGCAACCGTTGCAGAACCGACGCGGTTTATTGCCACACTGCATCCGTTTACCACCCAATCGCTACAGGGACAAACAGTGGAGCTTTGGGTCGACGACGTCCGTGTGGACCAGAAAAAAGTCGATTTGCCAGCGGATACTGACACGCAGGTCACATTTACGTATCCGTTTATCGATCCAGGACCACACGCGATACGCGTACGTACTGTCGCCGATCAACTTCCGATCGACGATGAACGTTTTCTGGCAATCAATGTGAAAGAAAAAATCAATATTCTGCTCGTGCGGGGTAAGCGAGGCGCAACGTTGCCACTTCTGGCGGCGATCGATGGTGGCGATGAAACGCTCCATGCCGCCAAAGCGGAGGTCGTTGATGAGAGCCGCGTCGCTGAAACTGATCTGAATCGTTACGACTGTATTTTCCTGTGCAATGTTGCGCAGTGGACTTCCCAGGAAGCGGTGCGACTCAAAGAGTATGTTGAGCAGGGGGGAGGACTGGTAACGATGCTAGGCGATCAAGTACTCGCCGATCAATACAATAGAGAGTTGTTCAATGGCACTGATCGCCAGAAGAATCCAGGCTCAGGCGAATATCAGTCTGGTTTTCTGCCAGCGAAGTTAGGCGAACTTTTTTACGATGCAAATTATCATTTCCCTGACCCCAAAGATTATGCGAATTCGATGCTCGCCCCTTGGAAAGGCAACCCAAGGACTGGATTAACCAGTGTGCCAGTGCTTCAATACTTTCGACTAGAGATTCCTGAGGAATCGAGTAGCAAGACGATTCTCTGGTTGGATACAGGCGATCCGCTCCTGGTTTTGTCGCGTATCGGCAGCGGTTGGAGTTTGCTGTTGGCGACTGATCCGACGGACTCAAGTCGTGTTGCCACCGATTCAGAGCGTTCCTGGTCGCTGATCGCCTCCTGGTTAAATGCACAACCGTTTTTTGAAGGACTTTGGAAGGCGGTGATCGGTGGTCGTCGCAACCAGAGTAATATCGAGGTCGGTCAGTGGCTTTATGGGAAGTTGGCGACATCGATCAGCCGACAATCGGTCGTCTTGGAGATTCCAGACACACCGCCACGCGCTGTGAAGATTGCGGTGGGTCCCGATGCTTCCTGGTCGTTTGGTGGTACGGAGACGCGTGGCATTTATCGACTGCGGGCAGAAGCTCGAGCAGAAGAGGATGTGCCTGCCGATTCGCAATCGGGGGTCGTCGACGCATCAGATGCTACGGAGGATCGTGTCTACGCCGTGAATCTCGATACGCGTGAGAGCAATCTCAAAAGCCTTTCCCTCGCAGAACTTTCACCGGAGTGGCGGCGGTATGCCTCTGAACAAACAATCGCCACAGTTGGTTCCTCTCAGGATTTGGCCGAGCAACGCTTGGGCACCATTTTCCTCTGGCTGGTCTTGCTGTTATTGTTTTTAGAAATTTTCCTGGCCTGGTGGATGGGGAATCGATTTGCATGAAAAATCTACTTGCCAAAATATTGTGTTGGCTCATGGGCGTGGAAATTCCGTCCGGGGGGAAAGATCTGCAGTGGGAGTTGTCGGGTAGTTGGCAATGGAATCGGAGCCTCCTTTTCTATCTTTGTGTCTTCGCCATCCTGAGCGGCCTTTATGTTATCGGCTTTTATTTTCGAGAGCGCAGTCGGGCAACGCACGGCATGCGGATTATTCTTGCTTTTACTCGATTATCGCTCATTGCTTTGGTGCTGTGCGTGTTGATTTTTCAATTGCAGATCCGATTGACGCGGATGCAACTTCCACCCTTGGCAATCCTGCTTGATCGCTCAGCCAGTATGAGCGTCGTCGACGACTTCCGAGATCCAGAAGCGATCCAGGCAATCCAGGCAATCGGTTTGAATCCGGAGACGGCAGAGGTGAGTCGGTGGGATATCGCCCGTCAACTCCTCGGCCAAAGCCGGTTTGCACGGCTTGTGAATAGCTACGATGTGCGGCTTTTTTCGATGGCTTACACAGTCCGGGAACTGAATAGAGAGGGGCAAGAGTCGCCACAAACGCAAAAACCGGGGCAGGTTCTTGTGATGGAAATGGAAAAACTTTTACCCAATGGTGAGTCGAGTCGCTTGGGCACCTCGCTGCAAAGCATTTTGTCGATGCTCCGCGGTCAGCGGGCGGCGGCTGTGATGATTCTCTCAGACGGGATTACGACCGAAGGGGTAGGATTGGCCGATGCCGCCGAAGCGGCGCGTTCGCAGGCGGTGCCCCTCTTTTTGGTCGGAATTGGAACAGACCAACGATCACGCAAACTGATTTTATCCGATTTAGTTGTCGATGAGATTGTCTTTGTGAACGACTATGTCGATTTCGATTTCAAAATGACACCGTATGGGCTTGAAGGAAAACCCATCGAGCTTGTCCTGCGCGAAGCAACTTCTGGCAGGGAACTCGGTCGTACGCAAGTTCTTGGTGGAAAAGACGGGATGGCAACGCGCTATACGTTGTCCGATCGTCCGACGAGGCTTGGGCAGCAGGAATATCGGATTGAGGCAGAATTGCCGGGAGAAAAACTTAAAGGAGCTCCACCGCAGCTAGCGCGCTCGATTGAAGTTCGGGATGATCCGATCAAGGTGTTGCTGCTGCAGGATGTACCGAGCTTCGAATTTAAATATCTGAAGCACTTGCTCGAACGGGATAAAACGATTGACCTGAGCGTCGTGCTTCAACAAGCCGATATCGAATACCCCGAGCAGGATCGCTTTGCGTTGCCCTTGTTTCCTGTGAGCCGAAAAAAGTTATTCCAGTACGATGTCATTATTATGGGAGATATTGATTTTGATCGAATGAGCCGTCGTGATTTGGAAAATATTGCCGCTTTCGTTGAACAGAAGGGGGGCGGTCTCCTTCTTTCAAGTGGGAGGCATTTTCGTATCGCGGATTACTTAAAATCGCCGCTCAAAAAGCTTTTGCCCTTTGAGTCCTCCACGCGCACAAATGTCTTGGCGGGGCCAAGTAAAATTACACCGACTCCGATTGGAATGAAGAGCCCACATATGCAACTTGGAGACACGGCGGGGGAGACAGAATTGCTGTGGCAAAGGTTGCCGGAGGTCTACGGCGTGAATGCCATTGGGGGACTCAAACCCACGGCGCGTGTGTTGGCTGAAACGGTTTCTTCAGTGCGTGGAGAAGATGGTAAGGCGACACCTGCCTTTGTCGTTCATTTTGTGCCGCCCGGAAAAGTGCTTTGGCATGCAACCGACGAGACCTACCGTTGGCGTTATCGCTTGGGAGATGCACTTTACGCTCGGTATTGGATTCAAGCGATTCGCTATCTCAGTCGGGCAAAGCTGTTGGGCGAAAAAGGTGTTGAATTGACGACTGATAAACTGGAATACGATGGCGATCAAGCGGTGAAGCTCCAAGCCCGCTTTTTTGATGAACGCTTGATTCCCGAAGCGGATGATCGTGTGGCGGCTGTCATCGAAGGGAAGGGGAAACGAAAACGCGTGGTGTTGCGACGAAATCCGGACCGTCGCAGTATTTTTGAAGGGAGCGGAGGTCGACTACCACCTGGAAGCTACGAAGCGGTCCTTTCGCAACCATCGCTTGGAAAAGACCCGCTGGCGGCCTCGTTTACCGTGGTCGCTCCGGTCGGGGAGATGACGCAAATTGAAATGGATCAATTGCAAATGCAGCAGGCGGCGCGTCGGTCACGAGGGAAATATTTTTCCATACAAAATATGGAAGAAGTGTTCGGGTCGCTGCCAGAAGGAGAGCGGGTTCCTGCAGCAACGCTGCCACCGATTCCGCTCTGGAACAATTGGCGGGTTTTTCTGCTCCTCTTCGGGCTGTTGCTCACCGAATGGTTGATGCGGAAGCGGTGGGGGATGCTGTAGCCTGCCGATCGATTGGCAGTCTTGGTATACTGCCGACCTCTTGTTTTATTTTCCCGCCGATTTGAATCAATTCGGGAGTCCGTATGGCACGCGAACCGGTCCTGCAGGGTGGCAGTCAGCCAACGGACGACGACCGCGACCTGCGCCCGCAGCACATGACCGATATGGTGGGGCAGCGGGATGTCTACGAGCGGATAGAAATTGCGGTCGATGCCGCGACCAAACGCGAAGAACCGCTAGGTCACATTCTTTTCGACGGGCCACCCGGTCTTGGGAAGACGACTTTTGCAACCTGTATTCCCCGCGATCTGGGTGTGAGCTTTCAGATCGCCAGCGGTGCGGTGCTTGCGTCGCCTAAAGACCTTGTTCCCTACCTCACCAATGTTGATGAAGGCTCGGTACTTTTTATCGATGAAATTCACCGACTCCCCAAACCAGTGGAAGAGTTTCTGTATCCGGCCATGGAGGATTTTCGAATGGATTTCGTCCTCGGTGAAGGGGTCAACGCCCGTACAATTAAGATGAATCTCAAGCCATTTACGCTGATCGGTGCAACCACACGCACGGGGTCACTTTCGCCACCCTTGCGCGATCGATTTCAAATGCGAGAGCATCTCGATTTCTATTCCGTTGAAGAGCTGGCAGAAATCGTACTGCGGAACGCGGGGAAACTCGGCGTTGGAATTGATGAAGATGCCGCTGGTGAGATTGCTCAGCGGAGTCGGGGGACACCCCGACTGGCCAACAATCGGCTCCGCTGGGTTCGAGATTATGTGACCAGTCGGGCAGACGGTCGCATCTCTCTTCAACTCACCTGCGACGCGCTGCAAATGCAAGGGATTGATCAAGCGGGACTCGATCTCCAAGATAAAAGATATTTGGAGACTATTTTGCGCGTCTTCCAAGGTGGCCCTGTAGGTGCAGAGGCCATTGCGCATACGATGAACGTGCCGCCTGATACGCTGATCGATGAGGTCGAGCCTTTTCTTCTGCGGACCGAACTGGTGGTACGGACGCCACGGGGCCGTCGACTTACAGAAGCCGGATTCGAGCATCTCGGTGTGGCGGCCCCCGAAAACCTGGGCTCCGAGGATCCGGAGGAGGAGCGGCCCCTTTTTGAGTAACCGGTTTGGATGGGCCATTGCATCGGCAGAGGCCGACTGGTAGTGTAAAACCGGTTGAATGAAGTGGGAAAAGTCCTACTGGTGTGACAAGTGGTGTGACAAGTGGTGTGACAAGTGGTGTGACAAGTCGAGAATGCGGGAGCGTAGGTTATGGCGGTGCCAAAACGTAAACATTCCAACTCACGGACTGGAAAGCGTCGGAGCCATGATGGCCGGCGTCCGCGGCAATTAACCTATTGCCCGAAGTGCAGCACTTCGCTCCCCACACACACGATCTGTCCCAATTGCGGTTGGTATATGGGTCGTAATGTGGTTGCTATCGAGGAATAAATAGCAATTTGAGTAACACGGCGTTTCTCTTTCCCGGACAGGGTGCGCAGACCGTTGGCATGGGTCAGGCGTTGTATGACGCGCTTCCCGAGGCCCGTACCCTTTACGACACAGCCGGTGAAATCCTCGGTTACGACTTGGCGTCTCTCTGTTTCGACGGACCGCAAGAGAAGCTCGATTCGACACTTATCAGCCAGCCCGCTCTCTTTGTAACCAGTTTGGCCGTACTGGCATCCCTCCGGGTGGAACAGCCCGAGGTGGTCGAGGCCTGTGGCGGTGCCGCGGGTTTGAGTTTGGGAGAGTACACGGCTCTGGTTTTTGCTGGGGTGCTTACGTTCGAGGACGGATTACGCGTTGTGCAGCAGAGGGGAGAGGCAATGCAACAGGCGGCCGATGCGACGCCAAGTGGTATGGTTAGCGTGCTGGGTCTTGAAAAAAACCAGGTGCAGGAGCTTTGTACGCAGGCTGCCGCCGGCGACGTATTAACGATTGCAAACTATCTCTGTCCTGGCAATATTGTCATTTCGGGTGACAAAGCAGCCTGTGAACGCGCTCTTCCGATTGCTCTTGAGCTGGGAGCAATGAAGGCGATTCCACTTGCGGTGGCTGGAGCTTTTCATACACCGATCATGGAGTCGGCTGTTGCGCGATTAACCGAAGCACTAGAAACGGTTTCATTTGCGCCACCTCGAATTCCGGTAGTTTTGAATGTCGACGGTCAATTCCATGACGACCCGTCAATGATCCAAAATCTCCTCGCCAGGCAGGTCGTCGAACCGGTCCTCTGGGAGGCTTCGATGCGGGCACTTTTAGAACGCGGTGCAACGGAATTCTATGAGGTAGGGCCCGGTCGCGTACTGCGCGGCCTGCTGCGTCGAATCGAAAGAAAAATCACCTGCCATTCGTTGGCATAATTTTAGGGAGGAAGAAGAGAATGGCTGAAGCAAACGAAGCGTTGGTGGTCGATTTGTCGGGAAGGGTGGCCCTGGTAACGGGGGCATCCCAAGGTCTGGGGCAGGCCATGGCGCTGCGGTTGGGCAAGGCGGGAGCCAAGGTGGCCTGCATTGCCCGCAATGCGGAGAAGTTGGCGACCGTGGTCGAGCAAATTACCTCCGCCGGTGGTGAGGCAGCCGCGTTTCCCTGTGATGTAACCGATTCAGAAAGTGTGAAAAAAGTAGTCGATGCAGTGATCGACCAATGGGAGCGGCTTGATATTTTGGTCAATAATGCAGGAATTACACGCGATACTTTGATTCCGCGGATGGGCGACGACGATTGGGATGCAGTTCTCAATACCAACCTCCGCGGGGCTTTTCTCTTCACTCGGGCAGCAACCATGCCGATGATGCAGCAGCGGTTCGGGCGAATTATCAATATTTCGAGCGTCTCCGGGGCCGTGATTGGGAATCCAGGTCAGGCAAATTACTCGGCTTCCAAGGCAGGCTTGGTCGGCCTCACCAAGACGGTCGCCCGGGAACTGGGAAAAAGAAAAATTACGGTCAACGCGATTGCCCCTGGTATTATTGCGAGCGAGATGACCGAAGCGGTCGGCGAAGCGGTGATGAAAGAATTTAAAAAGCGCATACCAGCAAACAGGTTAGGGCAAGCGGAGGAGGTCGCAGATTTGGTTCTCTTCCTTGTCAGCGACGCGGCCGCCTACATCAATGGAACGGTGATTGCGGTCGATGGGGGGATGACCTGCTGAGTCGCGGTTCGTAAAGTATGCCGGAGAGGGGCTGCCGGTGGCGGCGGGCCCTGAAACAATGTGGTAGATGTTATAGACATGCCGGGGCAAAGAGGTTATATCTGTGACTCGACTTAAAAATACCCCATTTTAAGTGAACCGCCGGGGTGTCGGTTGGGCGGTTTTCTCGACATGTGAGCTGATTCGTCGGAAGGATCGGTTCTGGAAAACACGATTTCTTTGGAGGATAGACCAGGTGGCCTCAGTTGAAGAACGAGTGATCGATATCGTTGCGGAGCAGCTCGGTGCTGACAAAGAAAAAATCAATACAGACACTCATTTTGTGAATGACTTGGGTGCGGATTCTCTCGACACGGTAGAGCTCGTGATGGAGTTAGAAGAGGAATTCGACATCAACATTCCAGATGATGCGGCCGAGAAAATACAGACGATCGGCGAGGCTGTGAAGCACATTGAAGAGAGTTGTCAGTCTTCGTCATCCTAGTTTTCGCGATCTTTAGAGAGTAATGGACTGAGCATGAGACGACGGGTTGTCGTAACGGGGCTCGGTGCGGTCACCTCCATCAGCTGTCAGGTTGAAGATCTCTGGCAAAAGATTCTAGCCGGTGAGAGTGGTGTTCACGAACTGACGGTCTTTGATACGCAAGCGTTCAAAGTTCACTTTGGGGGTGACATCGCCGACTGGTCAACCGATGGGTACCTTCCCGCGAAGGAGGCCAAACGGCTTGATCGTTTTGCCCAGTTTGCACTGGTGGCTGGCACCGATGCTGTGACCAGTTCGAACATTGACTTCGAGGCCGAAGAACCCTTTCGCTGTGGGGTGATTCTTGGATCCGGTGTCGGTGGGCTCAATGAAATTGAAACCCAGGTTGAGCGACTCTTGACCAAAGGTCCGGATAAGGTTTCGGCTTTTACGATTCCGAAACTGATGGTCAATGCAGCCAGTGGCCACATCTCTATCCGCTATGGTTTAAAAGGTCCCAATGCAGCGGTAGCGACCGCCTGCGCATCGGCGACCAACGCGATTGGTGATGCTTTCAAGGTGATTCAGCACGATGAGGCAGACGTGATGATTACCGGAGGAACCGAAGCCGCGGTCACCCCGATGGGTATCAGTGCCTTTGCGAATATGCGGGCGCTCTCGGAGCGGAATGACGATCCGCAGCGTGCGAGTCGACCTTTTGATGCCGATCGTGATGGTTTCGTCCTGAGTGAAGGCGCGGGCATTATGGTGATTGAGGAATTGGAGCACGCTCGCCGTCGCGGAGCAAAAATACATGGCGAACTCTTAGGATATGGTGCCAGCGGCGATGGCGGCCACATTACCCAGCCCAACGAAGATGGTCGATCGGCCGCCCAGGCGATGGCTCGGGCTTTGTCCGATGCGGAAGTGGATCCATCGCAGGTGGATTACATCAATGCCCATGGGACGAGTACTCCTCTTGGTGACGCCGCTGAGACTGTCGCCATCAAATCTGTTTTTGGTGAATTTACTCAAGGCTTGAGTATTTCAAGTACGAAAAGCCAGCTCGGTCACTTGCTGGGTGCTAGCGGAGGTGTGGAACTCATTTTTGCACTGCTGGCACTGCGAGACCAAGTCGTTCCGCCCACGATCAATCTTGAGACACCCGACCCACGGTGCGACCTCGATTACACGCCGAATACGCCGCGTGAACGAAAGATTGAGGTGGCGATGTCCAATAGTTTCGGGTTTGGTGGGCATAACGGCACGCTCGTGGTGGGATCCCTTCGTTAGACGGGCGCCCTTTGGGTGCTTGCACCGCACCAGATCGCTCTTGCCCGCGAGCAGCGCGATTTCTATACTCCGCCACGATTTCTGCGACCAGATAGGTCTCTGCGCAGAAGAAGGTTCGGTTCGTAAGGAGGTTCAGCGATGTTGACTGCCCATTTTTTCTCTCACCGCTTTGCATATATTTTTGCCGTAAGTTTTATTACGCTCCTCGTGGCAAGATCTGCGTCGAGTGAAAACCCACCGCAGGCGTGGCGACCTCCCAACGGGGCCCCAGTTGCCCCCATTAGCACTACCGATCCGCAGAAGCCAACTGCTCAAACAACGCTTCAGCAGGCTTCCGCCTCAAGTACGGCAGGCAAACCCATCAGCCGGCTGCCGAATGATCATAAACAGGTATGGCGAGAGTACGATATTTCGCCGTATACCTCGCGGGTCGACACGGACGGAGCACCCCCGCAGCAGGCAATTGTAGACTGGATTCTACGAGACACGGGCTACGCGAGTTGGCATTCGGATGTGGTGGCCGTTTTGAGTGGAACGCCGCGTTCACTTCGTGTTTATCATACACCAGAAATGCAGCAAGCCGTCGCGCACATCGTCGATCGTTACGTTTCCTCGGCGAGCAAGACGTATATGTATGGGCTGCATATTTATACGATAGGCCATCCCGATTGGCGTACCCGGGCTCAAAGGCTGCTCCATTCGGTCCCGGTGCAGTCAGAAGGGGTTGAAGCTTGGCTCGTCGCCCGAGAGGATGCGATGCTCTTACGCGAGGAACTCTCACGACGAAGCGATTACCAGAATCATGGATCTCCAAAATTGTTGGTTCCGAACGGTCAAAATACGATTGTAAATTTCAACCGGGAGCATCCCTACATCAAGAGCCACTTGGCACCAGAAAGTACCCCTGGTGCCCAGGATTCGAACGTTGCAGAACTGACCGAAGGTATTGTGGTCGAAGTCAATCCGCTGATGTCCCTTGATGGAACGACTGTCGATGCCATGATCAAATGCCAATTGGATCAGGTTGAGAAACTGGTTTCGATAAAGTTACGGTCCCCACCGGGCACCAATCGTGGGAAACCGTGGTACAACATCGATGTGCCGCAGAGGGTGTCCTGTGAATTTCATGAGCGGTTTCGCTGGCCGAAAAATAAAGTCTTGTTGATCAGCCTGGGAGTCGTCCCACGACCGGTTCCACACTTCAGTATCACAAAAACAATTAAACTACCGATACCCAAATCCCCGCCGCGTGCCGATCTGTTGCTGTTTGTCGAGCACAAGGGGGATGCGGTGGATGCGGATACAGCCGATGGAAGCGGACCCGGGACCACACAAGACTTCCGTGGCCGCTATTGATCGTCGCTTTCCTCAGCACAGAAAGAGTCTCTGTTTGACTCGACGGGCCCGAACTTCGTCGGTACAATGCCCGCTTTGTCGATCTTTACCGACATCCATTAAGGCGTTATGGCTGCGTCCCTCTCTCAGCGTCGGATCGTGATTTCCGGGATTGGTCTCATCAGTCCCGTCGGCGATGCTCCCCAATCGCTCTGGGATAGTCTTGCTGGTGGACGGAGCGGCGTGCGCGGTTACGAGGAAATGCGTCTCTGTTCGGGTGGACCACGGTTTGCCGCATTGGCAGATAATTTTTCCGGAAAAATCGACGATTTCGGCGAACTCGCCAAAGATCAGAAGAAGATGATCCGCAAAGGGCTCAAATTGATGAGTCGGGAGACTCAAATGGGTGTGGCGGCAGCACAGCTTGCCTTGCAGGATGCTGGTTTCAGTGCCGGTACGATCGATCCCGAGCGGTGTGGTTGTATCTTCGGGACCGACTACATGCTCACGATGCCGGAAGATTTTGTGGATGGAATTCGTGCATGTGAAGATCCCGATACATCCGAGGCGGAGAAGGATGCCCGCTTTCTTTTCAGCCAGTGGGGGCAAGAAGGCTTAGCGAAGATGACGCCGCTTTGGCTTTTACGCTACTTGCCGAATATGCCGGCAAGTCACGTGGCAATCTACAATGATCTTCGGGGTCCCAATAACTCCCTCACCATGCGGGAGGCCGCAGCAAATCTTGCCCTCGGCGAAGCTTTTTTCACAATGGAGAGAGGCGCGGCTGATTTCATGGTGGTAGGAGCCACCGGAACGCGTGTGCACCCTATGAATGCGATTCACGCAGTGCAACATGAGGAAGTTGCTTCGGATCAGTTTGCCCCGGAGAAATTGAGTCGCCCTTTCGATCGCGATCGTTGTGGAATGGTGCTGGGGGAAGGGGCAGGTGTTGTCGTGCTTGAGGACTTAAAGTCTGCAGAATCGCGGGGCGCCAAAATTTATGGAGAGTTTTTAGCGCGAGGTTCCTCGACCGTTTTATCAACGCAGGGTGTTGCCGATCGGCAGCGAGCCATCGAAAATGCACTTGCCGCATTATTTAAAAGCGAGCGTTCTGATATCGATCGCATTGGGCACGTGCACGCGCATGGCCTCTCAACCCGTTGGGGCGACGCCGAGGAGGCAAGGGCAATCAGGGCCGTGTTTGGAGAACGCACACTGCCGGTCATGGCAGCGAAAAGTCATTTTGGTAATTTGGGGGCAGGCAGCGGAATGGTAGAAATGATTGGCAGTGTGCTTGCCCTTTCCGCGGGTGAAATCCCCGGGATGATCAACTTCGATGCCCCGGATACAGACTGTCCACTTTCGGGAATCTCGCGCGAGCCCCAAGTCGCAGGGGAGGCCTTTATCAGCCTTTCGGTGACGCCACAGGCACAGGCGGCCGCCATCGCTGTCGGCCAGTATCAATAGGTTGGTTTGCTGCAGAGAACGCCGCACGCAAAACCTGTCGCCGCTTGACAGGCCCCAAACCCCCCGATATGCTTAACCGATTACATTTCGATGCTAAGTAGTGACTAGCGAATGGTTTTCGCGTTCCTTTCCCCCAGAAAGAGGGGGGGCTAAGGTCGCTTTCCGTACGGACGCACCGCGCGGGCCATTCGCTTGTACTTGTGGATCAAATAAGTAACGCCATGAAACCAGAAGAAGTTTTACGTATCGTCGATGCAATCCATCGCGATAAAAACATCAAGACGGAGGTCGTCTTTGAGGCGATCGAACAGGCGCTCGTCTCGGCTGCAAGTAAGTACTACGGCGAGGAGGAGGAGATTACCGTTCAGATTGATCGGGAGTCAGGCGCCATCCATGGAACGCACAACGGGAATCCGCTCGATCCGGAGGAAACGATCGGTCGGATTGGTGCGCAAACCGCAAAACAGGTCATTATTCAAAAAATCAGAGAAGCGGAACGGGACGCGCTCTATGACGAATACGACGCCCAGATTGGCGAAATGGTCACCGGGGTGGTGCAGCGGTACGAAGGAGGGGCGGCAACAGTCTCGCTGACCAATGTGGAGGCCATTTTACCCCGCAGCGAGCAGATTCCGGGTGAAACGCATCACGCGAACGAGCGCGTTCGAGCGACCGTGTTTGAAGTTCGTAAAGCGGGCAGTCGCGTAAAGATCATTTTGAGTCGTATTCGCACGCAATTGGTCCAGCGACTCTTTGAGCAAGAAATTCCGGAAATCACCGAAGGTATTATTGAGATTAAGTCGATGGCTCGCGAACCGGGTTATCGAAGTAAAGTCGCCGTAAGTAGCTATGATCAGCGTGTGGACCCTGTGGGTGCCTGTGTAGGGATCCGGGGCAGTCGAATCAAGAATATCGTTGATGAGCTGGCGGGCGAACGGATTGACATCGTGCGCTGGAGTGATGATTTGCAAGTTTTGATTCCAAACGCTCTCCAACCGGCTGAGGTGGAGGATGTGATTCTTTGCGAATTGCTCGGCAGGGCCATTGTGCTCGTCCGCGAAGATCAATTGTCGCTTGCAATCGGCCGTCGTGGTCAAAATGTACGTTTGGGCAGTAAGCTTTCGGGTTGGGATATTGAAATCATGACCCAGGAAGAGTTGGGCGAACAAATCGACCGCGCGGTTACCGGTTTTTCAGAACTGGAGGGTATTTCTGACGAGCTTGCAGTGAAACTCGTGGAGCAGGGCTATATGTCCTACGAAGATCTTTCGGTCATTGAACCCGATGTCTTTATGGAGATGGGCTCTCTGACCGAGGCGGCTGTAGACGCGATTGTCGTTCAGGCCGAGGCGAAAGCAGAAGAGGCCGAGAAATTAGCGACCGAGGCGAGACGGCAGCGACGCGAACAGGAGAGAATAGCCGCGCAAGTCGCCAAGCAAACGGCAAACGCTGAGTCCGGCAAAGAGGTCGCTTCGGCTTCCGATGAAGCATCGCCTGAGGAGGACCCAGAGGTTGCAGCGGGGGGAGCGACCCCGGCTGAAGGTGAGGGGGAAGCTGCGATAACAGAAGAAGCGGTGGTCGCGGTCCAAGAGGCTGAGGTCCAAGAGGCTGAGGTCCAAGAGGCTGAGGTCCAAGAGGCTGAGGTCCAAGAGGCTGAGGTCCAAGAGGCTGAGGTCC
>Ga0209986_10001483_pt1 | contig 22487 bp, 14 predicted proteins | sample BlataG_FD_183168 | JGI IMG/M metagenome (GOLD analysis project Ga0209986, IMG submission 183168) | Deep subsurface microbial communities from Black Sea to uncover new lineages of life (NeLLi) - Black_00105 metaG (SPAdes) (version 2) | ecosystem: Environmental > Aquatic > Marine > Oceanic >... | reverse complement strand
CACACACACACACACACACACACACACACACACACACACACACACACACACATTTAAAACCCAGTAGAATGCAAGTACTCCCCATAGGGATCCACACTACCGCTAGACAGTCCAATGGGAGCCCTCAGGATATGGTCAGGAATAGCAAACGCATCCACCAGAGGAACCGCCACCCCTCTTAAATCTCTACACAGCTGCTCAATCAACCTCCCAATAGCTTTAGCCTTATCTGGAGCAATATAATCGTCATTTCTAAACAGAATATCACTTTGAATCTTCTGCAAAGCAAACAAATCCGCCATTGCTTTCAACGCTCTTCTACAGTCGGGGTCTGGGCAGTCTTTCACTGCCTTGAGCATGCAGTCTAGTGCCACACTTTCGATATGAGCCCGCGCTAGAGCCAGCACGTGCAGCAGGCACCTATTCCAAGCTTGAAATTGTCCATGTTTACGAGTATGTTTATTAAGACGAGCTGCAAGTGTGTGCAGTAGTCTTGCAGTGCGGTATCTCATCGCATTCATCAAAAAGGTGGAATCTCTGAGATGCCTGGCATCTGTGTCGTGGGTAAAAAGTGGGTTGGCTGGCAGAGACTCTCCCACCAGCTGCTTCAGATACCTCCAACTAGCTGTCACTGGGGATCCTCTGAAAGAATCTTTGTATTCTTTCAGCAGCAGAGCTGACACTTGCTGCAACAAGACGGTGTTGTCACCTTCAAAAGTTTGGAAAATATCATGGTCTGAGCGCAGTGCTCCTAATCTGTTGACAGAAGCGTACCCATGTCCTCCACAGCACTCTCTAGCCACAGAGAGGGCTATGTTTGTATAATTGGTTGTATATGCCTTCAAACCAGCAGATAGCGAGTGTACATCTGCCACCAGAGCCTCATCCTTGGTCTTTTTCATCTCGCCGTACTGCTCCACCAAGTGATGCTTTGTAAAATGCAATACATAGCATGTAGCCAGCATTGGCATGAGCTTTTGTTGCTGAGTGGGATAATCTAGAATAGCAATCTCTTCTGCTCCAGGAGGTCCAAATTGCTGACGTTGAGCAGAGTATCTAATAGCAATGGTGCATGCGCCTTTCAGTACTCCTACTGATGCACATGCTAACCCTACTCTTCCACCAGTTAGTTCACCTAGAGTGACTGCAAACCTCTTGGTAGCAGAGCTCAGAGAGCTGGAGTATCTACCGCTTCTATCTACGCTGGCAAATCTGTCTAGAAGATTCAACCTGGGGACCCTGACATTTGTAAATCGAATAGCACCATTATCAACGCCATTCAAGCCAACCTTGTATCCACAATCTCTAATTTCAACACCCGGTAAGCAAGAATTAGATGTGAGATCTCTGATTGGCACTATGAAGGCGTGCACACCGTGATCTTGCAGGAGGCCGCTGCCATCAGGTGAGGGGACCTTGAGACGGGCAAAGACTGTAGCAGCCTTCCCGTCTTCAGCAGCATTGCCAATCCACCATTTAATTGCGCCATCATCCGGGGTGTTGATGATCCATTCGTCAGTGGAAGGGTCTAGGACTGCTTCTGTTTGGAGAGCTGCTACATTGGAGCCATGGCGGAGTTCTGTCATTGCAAAGCAGCCAGGGAGACGGAGACGGTCAATGTCGTCAAAATATTGCTTCTTGTGGCGTTCAGTACCGAGATTCATGACAGAGCCTCCCCATAGGCAGTATTGGACTCCCATTTTGACTGTGAGTGAGAGGTCTACCATGGAGAGGAGCTCGCCCAGGTAGAAGTATCTCTTAATGTTGTTGGACAGGAGGGAGAGAGGGGAGTGGCCGGCGTTGAGGATGACTTGGAGGCAGTCCCTGACGAGCTGGCGATGCTGGTCTTTGGTCATGCCTTCCTCTTCAGCGACAAGGAGCTCTGAATGCTTTGCAAAAAGGTCATAGACCTCTTGTTTGACAGCACGTTGGTCGTCCAGGAAGATTTCCATTTGATTCACGTCGAAACGGGGGAGCTGGTGGCGATACATTGTGCTTAGTGGATGTTGGCAGATTTTATGATATCTTTAGAATGATGATTACTAATATTGATGAATGCTTGGTCTCTACAAAATGTCAATGAATAATCTTCAATTTTTGTCCTGGAGAACAAGAGTTATAATGACAGCACCGTTTCTACGTTAGTTTTTTACCGTACATGTATTTCAAATACTTCATTGGATTTGACATCTGATCACGTTCATGTTTATGACTAACCTCTCTCCACCTTAATCTCTGTTCTGACACGGCCACACGAGCACCAGGGTTTGTACTTCTACTCCCTCTGAGTAGTGAATACCTTATTTTAAATACATCATGATGCCCATACTAATTAAACTGGTGAATTAGCCATTCAAGAGAAATTATTGCTTTCTCATGTCAATGCACATGCAGACCCATAATATTAAAAAGTGTCGCTGCCTCTCATCAGTGCAGAACTCACCTGCAGCTGCTCACATAATCCTCAGATAACCTCTAGCAAGTTGCACAACTTTCGTCAACATAAGGGTTGCGTTTGTGGTATCATCCCAATCCAATTCAACAATTTTATTTTGTTTTTTTAATAAGTTTGAACGTCCTTATTATTTTTCTCCACTTTAAAAATAATAATTTTAGAATGCTCAACTTTATCGAATGCCTCGGTTTGGTAGCTTTGGTTTTTGTCTACATAAGTACATGTCAAGCTAAAAATATACCATGCAAGCATTCCGTCTTTATCCCCCTTCCCATAAGGTAGGACTGAGAGAATTCTGGGAATGAAATATTTGAATCTTGAAGTGTTCACAAAAGGCCTTTCTTTCAATCGTTCTGACCAAATTTCTTGGCATCGCAATTACAGTGACAATAGGTTGATGAAAAAAGCTAAAGCTGGCGCATTTTGCAAGTGAGTTGTAGTTATGAGCAGCTCCCTCCAAAATCCTCCCACCGCCAGACCATCTCACCGACCAACCCTCCCTCTTTCCATCGCATTTTTGACAGATCTCAAGGCTATGCTAAAGCAGGCAATGTCAAAGTGATGACCTTGAAGAAGCTCCAGCCATATTTCGCTAGTAAATTGGCAGTTCAAATGGGTAAGGTCACCTGCTCTGCCCCTCGCTGCAAAGCCATGGCTGCCGTGGAATGCTTGCCCTCTCCTTCTGACAAACCATGCATCCCCGATGCTATAGGAAATGTAGGCCGTGGAAATAAAGGTGTTGGGAACTTTGGCATTAATAATGTCGGTAACTCTAACATTGGCAACAGGAATGAAGGATTTGCACATATCGGCAATGGCAACCAAGGTGAAACACTTGCTGGTTCCCAGTTGCGGGGAAGCCCAGCTGGCCAAGTGACCAAGAGTAGCAAGAAAGTGGCATCTTACCCCTTAACTATTGCTCAGTTTGCTGAACAGATCCCTTCCAGTGTCCAGACAAAGGAAATGAAAAAGCCAACAAAGAAAACAAGCAAGCCCAAGCCCAAAGCCAAACCCAAGCCTCCCAGCCCAAAGAGTCCAAAGCCAGTGGATCCACCAGCCACACCAGCCACCACCCCATCTACCACTCCACCCAACCCACCCAAAGTATGTCCATCAGGCCAATTTATATCTGGAGATAGCTGTTTTCCTTGCATTGCTCCCCCTGGCTGCTTAACCGTTGGTATCACCTGCAGCGACAGCACAGCAGCCAACACCCAATGCAGCAGCTGCAGCAATGGCTACATTTCCTCCAGTGGTATCTGTGTAGCCTGTGGAGACCAGGCGGAGTGCAGTAGCACTGGCGTCGACACTTCAGCTGCATGCGTGGATCACGACGCAGATGCATCCACTGCCCCCCAACAGTATTGCAGCAGCTGCAGCAATGGCTACATTTCCTCCAGTGGTATCTGTGTAGCCTGTGGAGACCAGGCGGAGTGCAGTAGCACTGGCGTCGACACTTCAGCTGCATGCGTGGATCACGACGCAGATGCATCCACTGCCCCCCAACAGTATTGCAGCAGCTGCAGCAATGGCTACTTTCCCTTGGAAGGGGTCTGTCAACCCTGTGACAACCAAGTTAATTGCAGTACCCCTGACATTAATACTTCTTATGCATGTGTGGATCACGATGCAGATGCATCCACTGCGCCCCAACAGTACTGTGCTTCCTGCGACTCAATTTTTGTCTCAAATTCTGGTGTGTGCACGTTCCAGTGTGTGATTTGCTGATGAGACACACCTGTATATGAAAACCCCTTCTATGCCCCTTTTTTCATGGTTTTTTGTTAATGTCAATCAATGAATCGATTCATTAGGATTTCTTTTGCCCTTTTTGTTTTGCTAAACACCATTTTTTATAGCCTACGACCTTGTAATCATATTGCTTTGTATGTAAGGTAATGATTGGTGATACATTAACACCATCCCCCACTTTATTTCTGTTTTCAATCCAGGTAATGATTTCATGATACTACTAAATTGCATCCACCTCCATGTGAGGGTAAGGGCAAGGGCTGTCTACGTAGTTGTGGAATGCAATTCATATCATCGATTTGTTACTGTGTGGGAGCATGTGTTCAAGGAATCAAAACGCAAACCTTTGCTCACCCAAAGGAGCCCCACGCGCAGGAAAGTGGGATTGCTGTGTGTAGTCTTCCTTCCTATAATAATGTAATCATGTGAGTGCTACAATGCACTCCTTGGAAAAACTATATGCATATACTGCCACCATCACCATCACATCACCACCACCTCCTCTCTCTCCTCTTTTCTTATAATATGTCAATCCCCCACTCATCTCTCTCGTCGCATCCATAAAACCGACCCATTGGATTATCCACCTTCCTTCCCCATACATCGCTACCGGGAGCTTCTTTGGGCGTCATGTCTACTGCCCATGGTACATCTTGATCAGGATCGTACCTGTCTGGAGGCAATTTGAATGGAATGGGTAAAGGCACACAAACCACCCCCTCCTCCTCTTCTTCTTCTTTTTCCTCACCATCTCTACCTTCCTTCTTGTTGGTTTCATTATTATTTACTTCAGATTCTGGTCTGGTCCAAGGTACCAATGTAACCCGCCTGCTTGGCTTCCTCTTCTCTTTGCTATCACCACCACCACTAGTCGTGCAACTAAATGCAATACCATCATCAGTATCCCAACTAGATCTATACCTCTCTTCAGTACTGGGAGTGATCAACACGCCTAGCTCATAACTTCTAATCATAAACTGACTCCCCTTCTTCTGTAGAGCTCCCCATGCAGCTTTACTCAGGTTATGGCTACCCAGGAAGAGCCAGCCTACTTCCCTAGTTTCGACATCCCACCTTAGGTAGGTCTTGATGTGAGGCATTGCTCTCTGTCTGGCTACCACTTGGCCTCCAAATTTAGCATAATAGGGCTGTAAAAAGGGTTTGGTTACGTTTTTGAGGGGTCCAGGTACTGAATTTCCAGCCAGCCAGCCTTCAAGGCTGTTTTGAATTTCAGAAACTGTAGGCCAGACCAAGGCCATTCCTGTCGGACCTGGTTGTGGTGGTTGTACTTTACTGCTGTCTTTGCTTGCTTGTAAGCTTGTTCTAAATTCCCCCTCAAGCCAAGCTTCATCTATTGAACCCAAGGAAGAAAACTGAGCCACTAACTGGTGGTTATTGCTATTATTACCACCACTAAGTATGTCTTCTCCATTCAGCAAAGTCCTCAATTTCAATGACCCCAACTATTCATGGCTGCACTACCTTTATGATACCCAGGAACAGAGGCCACTAGGTGAGCTCTAGCGGAGCTAAAATCATGTAATGCAATGATGTTGTGTGTCTGCCTTGTTAATGGTGGTGGCAGACCCAGTGATGTCACATATTGTTGCAAATCTCTCTCAAATGAGGAGGTGCTTATGTTGTAAGAAGAAGAAGGAGGAGGGGGGGAAGAGCAAGCTTGGTGCTGTTGTTGCTTGTTTTGCATAGCATCTTTGTCTGTATTATCCACTGATTTCAAAGGGAAATCCTGAAACCATACACCTTGAGTCTTGTTATTGCAATCTGGGTAGATCAAATTTGCAGAATGGATGATCACCCTCAGGCCCCTTTCATACTGAACAAGAAAGAATTTACTATGATACGTACCAAATGCAATGGGTAGTGGAGGTGAATGGATGATTGTTTTATGCGATATGCCAGCTGCTTGAATGGCTTGGTGGAGGTGGGCAGGGTGTTTCTCTCCGTGGACAAAGATGAGCTGCTGTGCAGATAGCATTGCTGGACAGGCAGAGAAGAGCCATTGAAGGTCGATCATGTAGTTGGAGGTCATGATCCATTTCATAGGGGGGGTGAGGAGGTAGCTGAGGTGAAGGCCGAGGGGGGGTTGGTTTCCCCAGTCTGGGATGCCTCGGACTCGGAGGAGATAGAGAGGTGATGGTGGCGGTCGGGGAGGAGGATTGGATGTGTGTGTAGTTGGAAGTATGTCTTCACCCGTGAGGTCGATAATGTCTTCTTGGCCGTCAACTGTCTTATGTCTCTTGGATGAAGGTTGGTCATCGTCTGGTGCCTTTTTATCCGCGCTGAGTGACGACATTGTAATCTTTGAGATCGGTTGAGCCTTTTGTAGCTTAATTCTGTACCAGTATACAATGATCAATTGATAAATGTAGCATTTAATCATACAACTCTATTTAAATTCAACCAAATGCATTCGTTGAAGTTATTTTAATTAATTCCCACGCCTTCGACCGACTCTGCCTCCATCCATTTTCATTTCTCACCCCCAACATCACCCCTCTTCTTTCTTGCTCTTTATCTCTCTCCCTATCTCCTTTAGCTCAAAACCATCTAGGAGGTCCATCCCTAGCCACAATCAATGTATCACCTCTCACATCCTTGGCTATCCTAATATCCTTATCCAAGTACACAGTGTCAAACCACCCTTTTCCTAGTGGAGGAAAAGTAAGCTTTTTCCCTTTTGGTAATGCAAGACTAGCTGATTTAAATTTGAAATCTACTCTCTGATTATTATTTGGACTAGAAAATGCAGAGGATTCTACTATGAAGGCGCCCTCTGGAGGGAAAGTAATGACGTTTTGAAGGCGGTTGGAATCAGTGTCAATCACTTGAAACACATCGCCTGCTGTAGTTTTGAAAAATTGGGTGGTGGTGGGATTGATAATGAAGAGTGTTTCCTTTTCAGTTGTCCATAGGAGCTTCCAGGTGGCGTTGAGCTGTGGGCCTACTGTTGGGAAGTCTTGTTGGAGTGATGCTAGCTCTTCGGCGAGCGATAGTATCTGCTTGGTGGTGTCGGTGGAAGAGATCAGGCCTCTGTTGGATTGTCCGCATAGGGATAGTAATTGCTGCTTCTTAAATTTGTTCTTACTAGGTGAGTAAGTCGAGTTGAAGAGGCCAAATATTGCAGATGGAGTGCAAACACTACTACTATTATATAATCTGCTTGGTTTATTTACCACCACAGTCTTCATTCAAATATATCTATAAAATATACACTTAGTTTACAAAACAGAGATACACAGTACAGTCTATCTATATATCTAACTATCAAATGATCAACCACAAGAACGACAACCAACCCTCCCAGCCTCTTTTAAAAAATCATCCGCCCCCTTCCTCAATCACACAGTCCATCCTCACTCAGTGGCCATTGCAGTGGCCTCGCCACGCAAGGCCTTCAACTCAATCTCCACAGGCACAGCATCCTTCAAGCGCAATGCAAATAAGCATGCTTCAGCAACATCTTCTGGAGTTATAGCTCCCTGGTGCCCAGCCCCCTTTTCAGTTTCGGCATACATGTGAGTACCTGTAACATTACCTGGAGCCAATAAAACCACTCCTATATTGTGGTGTCTGAGCTTCTCATAGCAAGCCAGGCTCCATCCTCTCAAAGCATGCTTGGAGGCAGCATACAATGGATGGTGAGGGCCAGTGTGGGAACCTTCAGCATCGCCAATGTTGATGATGGTACCACCACGTTTGTTGTCGATCAAGGTGTTGGCAAAGTGTTTGGTCCAGATCATGGGGGCTCTGATGTTGACATCCAGGACGCGCTCCCAGTCGTCAATGTTGCCCTTGATGGGGCCCTGCTCGTCTTCAGATTGAGTGCCAAAGATGCCAGCATTACTGTGTGTGTATTTTTGTGTGTGATAATATATAGAGGAGGAAAGAAAGGTGAGGGTGTGAGAGAATAAATACCCACACCCAAGAAAAAGGGAGGTATACAAATTTCTACAACTTACTTGATAAGGACATCAATAGACTTGCTGCAGCACTTGGCACAGAGATCATCAACTTGCTTACGGTCGGTGAAATCGGCTGTGAAGCATTGGCAGTCTTGAGAACCTTCTGCTTTGCACTTTTCAGCACACTTTTGAAGAGCTTCTTCACTCTGTGGTCTGAGTCACGAGAAAGGGAGAAAGAAGGAAGAGGGAGGGGTTAGTGAATAAGTGAGAGAGGATGGGATGGGATGGAATGAGAAGGGATATGCGGGTTTGGTTGGTGAGATGGACGTACCTGGTCACAAGGACGAGGTTGGCGCCCTCTCTTGCCAGTGCACATGCAGTAACCTCACCAATCCCGCTGGAGGCACCAGTAATGAGCACGGTCTTATTCTTCAGCATTGCGTTTTATTTCCCTTCCTTTTCTTTTTCACTAGTTTTGGGTTTGTAAGCTTTTTTTTTAAATTGTTATGAACTTTATAAGGCAAGTTTTATATTCCAAAGTTGTCAAGGTAGTCCAGCCACGCAGTACCTTCCCTCCAGCTTCACAATATATAGTAAACCATCATTCATTTTACATCCCAAGAGTCAATTGTCAGTGCTCATTCATGTAAACCAATGCTGTGAATTAAACTCCCTCTAATTGATCATCCAATTCTCCATACAATCCCTGCAATTTTTGTATCAACTGGTCATCGGCATTCCACATCCCTCTCCCAGCTGCCTCCAACATCCTCTTCATCACATTTCTAAACGCCTGAGGATTAGCCTTCCTCAGCGTATTTGCCATCTCTTCATCTAAAACATACGTCTCAGCAGCTTGGTTCCACGTCCAGTCTTCAGAAAACCTTGAAGTGGCTCCCCATCCCACCATTCCAGTCAATCTCTGAGAGATTTCAAAGACGCCTCCAGAGCCTTGAGCAGCCATGGCTTGGGCCCATTTAGGGTTTAACAACTTGGATCGGTATTCTAATCGCAGTACCTCTTCTAATTCTCTAGGCTTCACTTCCTTTTCAAATGCTTCTACAATGCTGCATCCCACCTTTCTCAGCTTTTTCTCTCCATTAACATTACCAGTCTCATTATTTTCATCAGTGCCAGCCATCTCAGCAGCTCTTCTCAAAGCCCCAGTATTAGCATAATACTCTTGTATGTCAGTAAGCCCATACTCTACAGAATCTACTTCTTGCACAATTCTATCAGTTGTAGATAGCAACGACTGCAAAACTTCAGGTCGAGCAGTTCCACGCTCCCCACCTCTGCCATAACTAAAAGCATTGCGAGACACCCAGGTTGCTCCCAACTCATCTCCATCCTCCCAGTTACCAGCTCCCACTCGCTCATTGACCATGGAGCCGTAATCTCCAGCTGGATTTGAAAATAAACGGGCTCCAGAGTTGGCAAGTCCCTTTTCAGACATATTTTGAGCGTGTTTTTTGACAAAGTTGAGGTCTGTTGGTTCATTAGCTGCAGTGGCTGCCTTTTGAAACATGTCATCCAGCAGTTCTACTACATTTTGGAAAGAATCCCGGAAAATACCAGACATATTGCATAGTACATCAATTCTAGGTCTTCCCAGCTCTGACAATGGAATGAGCTCAAATCTAGCTATTCTCCCAGTCCCTTCTTTAACCGGTCTCGCTCCCACAAAATGCAACGCCATGGCCACACTTTCTCCTTTTGTTTTAATCGCATCGAGTCCCCATAGATTAACAGCCACTGTTTCTGGCCAAGCTCCATCATTAGCAGCTCTGTGTTGTATTAGTATAGCTTCAGCAGCAGCTGCTCCTCTGGTCAATGCTGAGGGTCCTGGCATTCTATATGGGTCTAGTGCATAAATGTTTCTGCCAGTAGGAAGAACACCAGCACCATCTCTGAGGAGATCACCTCCAGCTTCAGGTAGAATGTACTCACCATTGAGAGCTCTCACAACAGATGTCAATTCTTGCGTGTTTTGTTGAAGTAAATGTTTGATACGCAGTGCTTCTTCTAGTTTTAGTGGGTCCAGGGGAGTTGTTGATGCAAATGTACTTTCTAAAGCGAGTCTTGCTGCCTCAATATCGGCACCACTACCACCTGTCGTGCTCATAGATGGTGACTGCATAGATGATGCAGATGGAAGTAGTGATGGCGCTTCAGCTACTGCTTGTACTGCTTCAGTTGATAGATCATCTCCAAAGTAAGCAGACAGATATTTAAATGTTTGATCTATTGCCGGTGGCTGACCCAGGACATGCAGTCCTTCACTAAACACACGGTTCTCTACCTCTTGGAGGTATACATACACCCGACTGGCATACTCTTTGAATTCACTAGGTGGGATGGCTACTGCCTCCTCTCCAGACAATATCTTCTTCTTCTTCTCTTCCTCCTTGTTATTACTACTGCTACTACTACTACTACTGCTACTACTACTATAAGGGCAGTCTTCCTGGAGGCCAGCTGCATTCAACAACTGCACAATAGATTCCTGCAATGCTTGATTTACCTCCGGATCCTCCCTGTACTCTTGCAACACACTCTTCAACTCTGACAGCTGCTTGTACAGCCCTGCTCTTCCATAGGGAGGCACATTATGCGACACAATGGTACCATACCCTCTTCTTTTGGCTACAATACTTTCACTGGGATTATTGGCTGCATATATATACACATTAGGCAAGTCTCCCAACAGAATATCCGACCAAGAAAAACCAGAGTTTCCCAGTGGCGCTCCAGGTAACCATTCTACGGTACCGTGCATACCGAAATGCAGTACGGCATCAGCATTGTAGTCTTTTTGCAACCATTGATAAAAAGCTGCATACTGGGGGTGAGGGGTGAGATCTCTCTCGAACAGCATCCTCATAGGATCGCCTTCCACTCCCAGGAGAGGTTGCACTCCGATGAAGACATTGCCCAGCTGGAGGCCAGAAACGACGGCGTCGCCAGTGTTGGAGGTACAGATGCCTCTGTACTTGCCCAGCTCACCCCATTGCTTCTCTAGCCGTTGGACGAGGATGCGAGAGTCGGGGAGGAAGGGGATGGGGCCCCATTCAGTGGGGCCATAGCCTTGAGGGAAGGTAAGGTACTGTTTGAGTGCAGCAGGGGTTATGTCTGCTGCTGTTATGGTCACATTGGCTCCTCCTTCTCCTGCTCCTGCTGCTGCTGCTGCTGCTGCTGCTGCTTTGATTCCAACTGCACCTTGTGACAGAGCTCTCTGATCTTCCTGAGCCACCAGTGCTGCAATCAGGGCTTCCCCATCTAAAGCATCCAGATCTACATCTGTCCCTAAGTCATACCCTTCAGCAGCCAGAGTGCGCAACAGGTGTTCCAATGATTTGGGAACATTCAGCAGCGCAGCTGTCCCTGTTGCTCCAACTCCTGGTGGGAACCCATACAGTAATACTGCTAGTTTCTTCTCATGAGCAGGTTTCCTCCTCAAATTGATCCACTTTTTCAGTCTCCCACTCAGTCTTTTGACTCTCTCTGGTATGAGGTGGATGTTATCGCCCACCAGGCCACCTAGTGGGACAGTGTCAATAGCTCCATCAAGCTCAGGAAGAGAGTACAACACCACTGATTGCAATCCAGCAACACCATCTTCTACCCAGCTTCTCAAGTCTTGAATTAACAATGGAGCTGCTACTATGTAGGGTATATTCTTGGTGGAAAGAATGGCTTTAGCAACTTCAGCTTGACGTCCGCCTTCCATGGTACCGGCAGGGCCACCTACCAAGGGGAATCCAATCGTATTCACAACTGCATCGACCATTACTGCATCTGACTTCAACGTTGTACTGACACCACTAGACAAGGATGATGATTGTGTCTTCACAAGCTGCTGTTCATGCACACTTGTCAACGCATCCCTCACAATTGTATGTGCCTCCACACCATTGATGAATATAGGCAATGGTATCAGCCCCTCTGCTTCTAGACATTCAATCAAATCTGCTATATAAGGCTGCTCAGTGATGACATGTTTCCTGTATAATAAAACTGCTACTGTTGGAGCTGCTGGATCTTGTACAGGACCATGTTGGCGGTACCATTTCATGTATTCTATTGGAGAGGTGAACATTCCATTGGCGGTGTGGTTTATTGCTTGGGGATGCAGGCAGCCAGTGGCGGGTGTCTCTACAGGAGGCGGTGGCTCTGAGGTGGTGGAGGTGGTGGAGGTTGTGATACCACCAAATAGAGCAGTTCCAGCCCTACTAGTAGTACTAGTGTCCAAAGCAGCTGGATATAACTGAGTGACCATGTATTGCAACATGGAAACAACATTCTGCTGTCCACCTTGATTCCAATAGGCATACACAGTCAGCCATGTTCTTAGGTCCTTAATCTTCTGAGGAGCCCAATTAGGTAAGAACTTGAGCAATTTAGGACCTACTTTCAAGAATGATAGGTACCCTACCATTTTATCTTCCTCTCTGCCTGATCCAAACATGGCCAGTACCTTTTTCACAGCTGGAGGTGGTCCTGTTGGTTTGCTTGTAGTACTACCACTACCATTTCCATCATTATTATTATTATTATTATTCATTTGAAAACTACCCACTTGAGTGGAACTCATTAATTCCAAGGCAGATTCAAAAACAAATCTAACAGGTACCTTGTCAACTCGTTCTTTCAACCATTCCACTTGGTCAAAGTCAAACAATAGTGATCCAAAGAATACATCTGCACTGCTGAGTTCAGCTTCAATTTCCTCTCTTTTGGGGCAAATGTCTCTGTCGCTGAACACTCTAAGTGATATGTTGGGAAACTGTTTAGATACTTGTACTGCTGCTTGTCGGTAGAGCTCTACATTGAACGATTCAAAGCCGGTTACGAGGACAATCTTCACTCCTTGGCTCTTTGTCTTCATTGTTGTTGATGATGATGATGAGGGCGAGGAGTCTTCGTCCCATTTCTGAGATGCAGCGTCATACTCAGAGGGCACAGCAGCATTTCTTTCTCTTTTAGAAACAGTTTCAGCAGCGGATAAGATATCATTTGCCTCTCTTTCAGCTCTAGAGCGCTGCAGCTTCAGGGCTGCTATTTCCGATTGAAATGATAGCCAGGAGGCGATGTTTTCTTTTTTTTTAGCAGTGATGATTGCTTGTAATAAAGAAGGATTACTTCTACCTAACTCTCCAAATGTAGTTTCTGTCATGATCTTGAAATTTATGTCTGTTATACCTTGTGTTGTTGTTTGTTGAGGGACAGTGACAGAGGCGGGAGAGACATCTTCAAAAGTTTTCGTATAGAGAGCGTCAATTTGTTGTTGCAAGATCTGAGCTTTCTGGACCAAAGCTTCATACTGTTGCATGAGGTCTGATGACACTTGTGTGGGTGTAGGCCGAGTGTTGTCATCGACGAGGGTTTGCACAAAGCGCTCTGCCTCGCTGAGGAGGTCTGAGGATTGAGAAGCGGAGACAACCACATGTCTGATTGGACGGGACGAAGTGGAAGTAGACTTACGTCTGAAAGTGCTTGCTTTTCGAGTACATGCTCTTGATGGTGAAATGGGTTTTAAAATTCTAAGTGTTAGGTTTTTGGTGGAGAGTTGATCTACCAACATCTATAATTCGAGTCTTTAGCGAGTATACACTATTGATACAAATTTATGTGCCTGCGCAGCAGTTAGTAAGGTTTGTACATCAAATCTATTAAGGTTGGAATGGGCCTTATGGCAGAAGCCACACAGTGTTTATTGCAAGACGACCCTCTTCCACCGACGTCAACGTCGTTCTATCTCCTCACTCTTCGCATAGATGCACATCATGAAAGGGAACCTGGAACTCCCCAAATTCTGCCCTTTTGAATATGACAGGATAGATTCTATGGATGCATTATTTGGGTGCATTGGTGAAGTGTCTGCAACCATTGGCTACACAGTGCGCTAAACCTGCTGTCTCAAAGTTTGGGCATCAACGTCGGGAGAAACACCATTGTTTATGAATTCATTCCCGTTGCTTGATGCAAATCATAATCAGTTGTCAAACATAGCTAAATATAAATATATACGTATCAAATTTGTCAACACGATACTAGAAGGAGTATACCATCACAATTAGCAAACTGTTCTTAATTGATTATAAGTTTTCGTCAAAACAGCTTAGTACCTCCATAATACCACGCCATGAAGCGTGACAGAGACGAAGAAGATGTGCACCATGACAATCAACTCCCAAAAAAACAAAAATCTACCAATTCTCCACTCCCCAACGACATCACTGACGACGACGAAGATGACAAGCCTCTCCTCCCAAACTTCAAGCAAACCCGCAACGTTCGACAAGGCCACGAGTGCCCCTACTTAGCCACTATCTCCCGCCACAACCTCGACTTTGACTTTGAAAAATGCTGCTCCGTCTCTCTCAGCCATGTCAATGTCTACGCATGTCTAGTATGTGGAAAATACTTCCAAGGGAGAGCCCCTGGCACACACGCTCACACCCATTCCCTCGAATCCGGCCATCACTTGTATATGAAGCTTGAGAATGGTAAAGTCTTCTGTCTCCCTGACCAATATGAGGTTCTAGATTCCTCTCTCAGTGACATCCAGTATGTACTCAACCCCACATATGCAAAAGAAGAGTTAGATAAAGGAGGGCTGCTGGAAGCCCAGGCTCCGTGGGCGTCTGCTCTTGATGGGACAGACTACATGCCTGGCATGGTGGGGTTGAATGATATAAGAGAGAATGATTATGTCAATGTAGTAGTACAGGTATTGAATACTATAGCCCCCATACGGAATTACTTCCTTAGAACTGATAATAACAGAAGCAGTAATAGTGGGACAAAATTAACAAAGACATGGGGAGAGCTGTTGCGCAAGATGTGGAACCCCAAAGCATTCAAAGGACATGTTTCCCCACATGAATTCATGCAAGCTGTGTCTATAGCCAGTAATAAGAGATTTACTACTGAAAAGAAGGGAGATCCAGTAGAATTCATGTTGTGGTTGGTCAACCAATTGCACCTTGATCTGACTGGAGGAAAGCGCAAACGACCCAGCATCATCACTGAATGCCTCCAAGGAGAGTTGGAAGTTGTTACAGAAGCTGGTACCGGCACTGGTAGAGCTAAAGAATCCGCTGTTGATATCAAAGAAAAAGTCCCATTCTTAACCCTTGGCCTAGATCTCCCCCCTGCGCCTTTATTCAAAGACGCCAAGATGGAAAAGATCACCATCCCACAAGTCCCCATTTTCGACCTCCTTCGTAAATACAATGGCCAATTGGTCACTGATGATATCAAAGGAGGCAGGAGAACCTTCACAGTCACAAAATTGCCTCAATACTTGGTCCTTCATGTCAAGAGGTTTTTAAAGAACCAATTCTTCCTGGAGAAGAATCCCACCATTGTGAATTTCCCAGTGAAGAATCTAGATCTGGGCGCATGCATCCCCCTCCCTGGCTCTTTATCTGATACCCATAATAATAGCAAAGGTAAGGAAATAGTGGGAAAAAAGGGAAAGTATGATTTGGTGGCTAATATAGTACATGAGGGTATGGCAGGCGAAGGCATGTTTAAAATGTATGCATATAGAGGAGTGGAGGGGTTGTGGTATGAAATTCAAGATTTGAGGGTCACAGAGGTGCTGCCTCAGATGGTGGCATTATCAGAAATGTATCTCCAAGTATGGAAATCTCAGTAAAATTTAGAGGTGAAACAGGGGATATTACTTATTGCATATGCGTGTTTTGTAATGAGAGCGGGGAGGTTTGAATTTAATTTACACTTGCTACCGTTGCTGTTGCTTCTTATCCTTCACAGCTTGCAGGGCGAGGCGTGCGGATGCTCTTGCTGCTGCAACTTCAGCTCTTAGATCATCTACTGCTTGGTTTATATCGCGATTTAATTCTGGACTACCATTATTACTACGTTTGTTAGAGGAGGAGAGTTTGTTTGTACGTCCTCCTGATGATGATACTAGGGAGGATTGATTTCCTCCTTGTTGAAGGCTCTCAGACATTTCCTTTTCAGCTCTTGCAACAACCTCTGCTGGTAACTGCTCTAATGATTTGGCAAGTTCAGCCGTTGTTTTTCCTACTTCGGCAAGAAAGTTTTCAAATGCTGCACCTGCTCTTTCGTTTACTATTTCAGCTAGTGCTCTGCCTATGAAGAAGGCTTGGAGAATGGGGCGTTGATCTGTGTGTACGGGGTGGAAGAAGAGCGGTAAGAAGAAAAACGAACAACAATCAAACTTGGATCTATAGTGGGACATTTACATCTAGTGTGTTTATATTACGACTATCCTACCTTGTGAATGCTGTGGATCGTTGCTAAAAACTCTCACAGAGCGATTTCTATTCAATTTTGTTCTGGTCAAGCTGGGGTAACCAGACAGAGGCTTTTCTATGGAGAAACACTTAATCGAATACATTGTTATTGTGAAGATCTATCTGCAAAATATGAAATAATAGGATGTGATCATGCCATCAAGAAACCAGGTCAAGCAAGTATTTAATGAGCTCACCAAATTTTGTCCAGTTTTGCTTACTGCATAACACACCTAGTTTTGAAGTTTGGTTGGCACAAAACTCGTATTTATTATTCATTTCTCAGTATTAAGTGTACCAAGCTTGACATGGGTGCGTGTGCATCTCTTTTCTTGGCTTAACTTGCCACTGATTTGAAATTAGTTCTTTTGGATATTTCCCAGTTTGAACTCGGAATGCAATGCATTCACTACAACATTGTAGGTATTGGACGATGCATGATGTCATGATGTTGTCAGATGTTAAAGCATGCTCAATTCCAGTCCAATCAACCAAGGTAGGCCATCTCCCAACCCCCGACTTTGGCAGACACACTCCCGATGAAAGAATGAGAGCGTTTACACTCTTTCCGACTGACCTCATTGGATTTAAGTTTTGCCTATATCAAAGTTTTTTCAAGTGTCTAATACGCACGGCTAGATATCATTCATCCCTGAACCGTTGTGTACCAAGCTTTCAACATCTCACCAACAATCCCCCCGTACACAAACTTCATCCATCCTCCACCATCACAGGATTTTAAAATCTCAAACTTTGCTTACAATTGTCATCAAATCTGCACAATCAAAACATGGATTATATACTGAAGGTACTTATTATCAAAATGTAGATATGTCATTTATTTCCTGTACCTTGTAATCATCTCTCTCTCCCTCCATCTTCCTACTTGGAAGAAGTAGAATTAGAAGAGGAAGAGCTGGTTGATGTTCTCCAAAAGATGGATCCCACAAGAACCAGAGCAATAGCAATAATAGCCTCTGGAATGGGATGCCCACCTCCCTTTTTCTTCTTCTTGTCTCTAATTTCCTTTTCATTCAACTTGGCCAGCTTTCCCTGTGTTTCCTTGAGCTGCATGCGCAGAGTGAAGCATTCATCTCTGCTCACCTTGAGAGCGTTCCTTTGCTGACGCATTGCTGTGGAGTGTTCAGTAGATTCAGTCGCAAGTAAAGCTTCTGCTGCTCTTTTCCTAGCCTCTACTTGCTGCAGTTTAGTAGAGAGAGCTTCCTTTTCAATCTCCAGTCTTGTCAGGCTTTCATTCTTCTTACGAATAACGGTAAGCTCAGCATTCAGTTTGCCAACTTGAGTCTCACTTCTGCCCAATAAACGGACCAGCTCCTTCTCCTTAGTGGCAGCCAGCTCCCTAGCAGCAGCATTTGTCTCTCTCTGCAGGCCCAGAGCCTCTGACACTCGGCGCAATAACGCGCCTTGCTCTGCCATTTGCTTTCTAGAGCGGCCAAGTTCGGCATCCAGTTGAGCACAGCGTGCTGCCAGCTCGTCTCTCTGTTCCAATGCTGAATTTGCCTTGGCTGAAGCTTCGATGGATACAGCTTCTGCAATATGGAGAGCTTCTTGAACTTGCTGCAGGTGTTGAATCTCGTCCAGCGCTGCTTGTGCTTCCACGGCTCTGGCTTCAAAGGCTGCCTTTTCGTGGTTTGCCTCGTGCAGTTGAGCTTCCAGTCTGGTAATCCTGGTCTGTAGCACACTCATGTCTTTATTAAGAACCACAGTAGATGCTGCTTTCAAAGCTGCCAGGTCTGCTCCTTCCTTCATTGCCGTAGCAAGGGCCAGCTGCAATTGATCAGCCTTCTGCTTGGCCCTGTCTCCTTGCTCCGCACGTGCCTTGAGTTGCTCTAGCTGAACATTCTTTTGCTTGGCTTCTGCAGTAAGCTTCTCTGCTTGTGCTGCTTTTTCAGCAGCAGTTTCCTGCAGAGAAGCCAGTTTGGCAGCAGCTCTTTCCAGCTCTCCAGTCACTGCTGCAGCTCTATCCTCAGCCTGTTTGGCAGCCTTTTCTCTCTCTCCTAGTGCGTCTTGGAGCTCCTTGACTCTCAGCATTGCCAGTCTGCTCACTGTCTTCGCTGCCTCCCCTTTAGGTGTGGGAGCAGCCTTGGCAGCTTCAATCTCGGCCTTTGCGTCTGACAATTGACCTTCCAGTAGGAAAATACGGGCCTCTAGTGCAGATCTGGCTGCCATGGCCTCTTCTCTTTCTCTGCCAGCTGCTGCCAGTGCGTCCAACCAATCTGCTTCAGTCCTCTCTTGGGCATATTCTGCAGCCTTGAAGCTTTCATCAGCTGTGGCTACAGTCTGTCCCAAGTGAGCAATGGTGTCTTGGAGGCTGGCTATTTCTGATTCCAGTTCCATCACTCGGAGTTTCAATACCTCTCCCAATTCCTGGGCACCTTGCTTGGCAGCCATTTCTGATTGGATGTCCATACGGAGGCGTTCTACTATTCTGGTCTGTGCTTCAACAGTCTGTTCCAGCTGCTTTAGTGAATCTATGGCAGATTGAGCTTCAGTAAGGAGCTGCTGAGTGTTGGTGAGTTCCTCCTCTAAAGCAGCAGCACGGTGAGCTGCCTGTGTTGCTTCAATAGTGGCAACATCAAGACCCTCATTGGCCTTGTCCAACGCTGCTTGCAGCTCTTCAGAAGCAGCAGCCTTCTGCTGCTGGGCGTTTTCTACTGCTTGCATTACTGCTTGCTCTGCTTGTTCTGCACGTACCACTGCAGCTGCCGCTTCTTTCTTTGCCATTACGAGCTCCTTTTCAACCTTGGAAACATGTTCGGCAGCTTCAATGTACTGCTTTTCCACCTCTTGCAGTACTGCCTTTTCTTCCAGCAGTTGATTGGCCAATTGAGATGCATTGTCTTCTGCACAATCAATTCTATTCTCCAAATCTTGAATGGTCTCTGCCTGGTGTTCTATAGTATCCTGGAGCCCTCTTATCTTTTGAAAACTCAACTGCACAACCTCCTTGGCTGCATTACCTTGAGGAGTACCTGATGCTTTCAGAGAGTCCAGCTCAGATTGCAGAGAAGTCATTGCTTCTTGTTTGAGAGAAAGAGCTGTGGTGGCAGCTTCCAATTGCTGTTTAGCAGCTTTGAGTTGAAAAGACAAGGCGGTACTGTCTGCAGAGGCATGTTGTTGAGCTGTCTGCAACTGTTGGGTGAGGGAGGCGACCATGCTTTGACAGTCTTTCAAATCAGCTCGGCAGTCAGTCAGCTCTGCTTGGAGCTTGGTGTGCAATTTGCTGATGGTATCCAGCTCAGAGGCATTCAACTGAGCTGCTTTCTCTGCCTGCACAGCTCTAGACTGCGTATCTTTCAATTTCTGATGCAGGTCAACTACGCGGCCAGCAGCCTGGCTCTCTGCTTTCTGAGCAGCCTGGAGACTTGTAGCATTGAGGCTCAACTCTTGCAATAGTCTTGCATTGTTTTCCTTCACTGCTGCTAGATCCTTCTGTGCTGCTTCTGCTGTTGCTTTGTGCTCCTCTACCGATTGCAGAGCATGACTCATGTCTTGGTTCAACTTCTCAATGGCTTTGGAGGCTTCAGTAGTAGCAGCATCAAGGCGAGATTGCACACTCTCAGTCGCTGCTTGGCGTTCCTTCAGTGCACTGCGAAGCTCTGCAATAGTCTGATCGCAGGTGGCAATGGTCTGTGCTTGTTCTGCCATCTGTTGATGTATATCTTGAATCTTTTTGAAAGACAACTTCAGTACCTGCTTTGCACCTTCTCCTACAGGAGTACCAACTCCTCTGGCCTGGGTAATCTCAGTGTCTTTCACTTGCAGCTCGGAAGCCAGCTTGTCCAATTCAGCTCTCAGGCGTTCTTCTTCAGCCTCTCTGACGTCTTTTTCCTGTTGCAACATGGAGATGTCTGCCTCCAAGGATCTGATTTTGGCTTCAGCTTGGTCTGCTGCTTGTACAGATGCAGCCTTGGCTTCTTCGAGAGCAGCGTTGGCAGTGTCAACAGCTGCTTGAAACTCGTCGATAATCATGTCACGCCTGTCCATCTGACGCGTGACTACGTCCCTCTCAGAACTGAGCTCACACATTTCCATCTTAAGCTTCTCAATAGTAGAAGTATAGGTGTCAATCATTTCTTTAAATGCATTGCTATTTGCATTCTCAGTCTTCTCGTTCTCAGCTGTAAGAGAGTCCAACGTGACCTTGAGCTCTGCAATCTCTGCCTCTCCGGCAGCAATAGCTTGCTCCTTCAACTCCAACTCGTGTTTCAAAGCTTGTTGAGTAGCTGTAGCCTCTTCCAGCTGCAACTCCACACCAGAAAGAGCAGCAGCTAATGGCTCCTTTTCAGCCTCTGAGGACTGCAAAGCAGCATTAACACGGTCCAGCTCAGCAACAAGAGCACCATGCATATCATTGAAGTTGGACAGCTGATCTTCAAGGTTTGCACGCTCTGCTGAAAGAGCATCTAGGTCATTTTTCAAAGCGAGCACAGCCTCTGCTTGGACAGCAGCTTCACGAGCAGCAGCTGCAGCAGCTCTTGTCATACTCTCCAGGCTTGCCTGTTTTTCTGCAACTGCTCTCTGCCCCTCTGCTTCTAGAGCAGCCATGTGTTGAGCCATGTTGGCTGACAGTTCTTCCAACTCCCTCCTGGCCACCTCTGCCTCTCTCTTGGCAAATTTGGCCTCTTCTTTCTCTCCTTGCAGGGCCTGTTGGGTGTCTTTAATGCGCTTAAAGGCCATGGGTAGCACCTTTTTTGCTCCTTCTCCCTTGGGTGTCCCATACTTGGCCACCTCTAGTGCAGCAGCAAGCTCAGCCTCTTTGGCTTTGACCTCTTCTCTCAGCATCTCCTGAGAATGTTTCAACTCAGCCAAGTCTTTGAACAGCTTGTCCTTCTCTTCCTTGAGGGCAGTCTCCAGCTTTTTAGACTGCTTGGACTTGGATGCCACCTGAGACAGAGTGTGTTGTAGTTTGGCCTGCAGTTGACACTGCTGTTGCTCGTATTCGGCAGTGAGACCAGCTGCTGCTTCAAGGCGGTCAATAAGATTGCTTCTCTCTGTCTCTAGTTTGTCCACAAGAGTAGTGTGCTGGTGAGTGAGGGTAGTTATTTCAGCTTGTAGGTGGGTGATCTCACCCTCTTTGATTGCTAGTTGTTCCAGCAGGAGGTCGGTGATGCTTTCCATTTGTTCAACACGGCGGGCAGCAGTGGACATCATGCCCGTTGCTTCATGGAGTTCATAGCGGAGAGATGACTGGAAGTCTGGTTTGGGGGAGGATTGGTGTTGTTGAATGGCTTGCTGAGCTGCCGAGACCTTGCCTGCAGACAGTTTGAGATCAGTCTGGGCATGCTGGAGAGATGCCAGAGTGTGCCTGGTGCGCCTGATTTTGGATTCAAGAGCGTCAATCCTCTCTTTTGAAAGGTCGATCTGTTCCTGGTGGGAATTATTGGAATCAGTTGCTGACTGAGAGGCTGCAATTGCTGTTTCCAAAGCCATGCGCTCTTGGGTCAGTTTTGATTCTAGGGTGGCTTCTATTTTACTCAAAGCATCTGTTCTACGGCACCCTGATGGTGTAAGCAATGGGGACGGGAAGAGAATCTGCGATTTGGAGAAGCAAATCGAAGGAGAAAGGTGTGAGAACATGCAAAGTGCAAAACAAGTTGGTTGGGGAATTGTTTTCAACTCTTGAGCAGGTGTAGCTGCCATAATGACTTACCTGACTTTTTGCTTGTCCGAAGGTCTTTTCTATTGGGGTCCCGCTAGTAGGAGTGGTTGCAGACTCCCAGTTAGCCTTAATTAGCTCTTTTCCACAATTAGACTGAGAAACCGCAGCCTTGGAAGGACTGTTGCTATAGAACTGAAACTCAGATGTCATTTCGGGTGCGTGATAAACTTATATGAGCTCCAGCAGTCTCTGAAATGATCCTAGCAAACGAAATTATCCCGCCAACGTAGCTCTGTTGCAACAGGAAATCAATATTATGATGCCAGTGTCTAGTGTGAGACGATGTATCGTGATCAAAATTGTTTAATTTCCAAACAATGGTAGCTCAAGGCCAAACTGTCTCCTCTATAAATTGAAGACCTGCCCTTCCTCGAGGCGAGCTC
>Ga0209986_10001482_pt1 | contig 22491 bp, 23 predicted proteins | sample BlataG_FD_183168 | JGI IMG/M metagenome (GOLD analysis project Ga0209986, IMG submission 183168) | Deep subsurface microbial communities from Black Sea to uncover new lineages of life (NeLLi) - Black_00105 metaG (SPAdes) (version 2) | ecosystem: Environmental > Aquatic > Marine > Oceanic >... | reverse complement strand
GTTTTCTAGGGCCATTATGTGAGCACATTTGTGCTCTTGCGGTATTTCAGAATGTTCCGTATTGAGTATATTAGTCTCTGGATGTGCCCAGTCAACCGTAAAAAGATATTGACCAGGGTAAAATTTTTTATCTTTTCCTCTGTATTTTCCGTCTACACCAGCCAGCCAATCAAAGCAATGAACACTAGGCCAATAACTAAAACAGTTCCACAGTTCCAACTGGTCAACTGACATATCCGGCACTTCGGCTCTAGAAAAACGTTTTTGGAAAAACGCTGAGATAGGCAAACGCCAATAGCACGCACCATTGGGTAACATGATATTAAACAAGAGCGCGCGTCCTGATATGCTCGTAATACCAAAAGCAACACAATCCTTTTCACCTTTCTTAGACATGTCCATGTCGTATAAATACTCGGTTCTAACTTTGCAGTAAATCGGTGGAATGTTTGCGTTAAGGTATGCCATTTGTCTCCTATCATCCTTTGATGTCCCCCCAAGTTTCACCGTACTCGGCATCCACTTTATTAGGAACTTTCATTGTCGTGCCACCTGGCTTGACATTTTCCATAATTTCCTTGACCCTCGCTCCTTGCTTCTCGTCACTCACAGAAATATCCAACTCATCATGAATCTGGATATGAGGGACAATGCCTTCGTTATATAAATCCAGCATAGCTTGTTTAGTCATATCAGCTGCAGAGCCTTGGATCAACTTATTTAATGCCTTATAAGTTAACGCTCTTTTAATTTTTTTAGGATGTTCAGAAGTTAAATCTTTTTCTACATGTCTCCAATTTTCAGCTGTAAATTCTGGATAGTTTTCTCTAATTCTCTCTCTAAACAATTCAGCAATTTCTATTTTGGTTCCAAGTTTTTTCATGACTCCAGGTGTATATTCATTAATCTCCCAACGATCAAATCGACAATGTCTTCCACCAATCGTTTGTATGACTCCATCTTCTTCTGCAGCATTCATGGTTTGTCTCATCAATGCTTTTACAAAAGGTACATTCTCATGATACTGATCAAACAAAGCTTCGGCCTCATGTTTTTCTAAACCTAATTCATTTTGTAATTTTGCTTTTCCCATTCCATAAAATAATCCTAAGTTAATCGTTTTAGCTTGTTTTCTTTCAATACCGGCCATGTCTGCAACAACCTGGTGAAAGTCTACCGAGTCATTTTTAAATTGTTGAACTATATTTTTAACAGCATCTTGTTGAGATATATTTTCATCATCAGCTGCATAATGGACCACAAGTCTTGGTTCTTGTTGTGAGTAATCAAACGATCCCCATAAGTGTTCTCGTTCAGGTAAAAATAATCCTCGAATATCAGCTCCAAGTTCTGGATTTCTAATAGGCATCTGCTGTAAATTAGGATTTGAATAACTAAATCGTCCAGTAACTGTTCCACCACTGTCCGATCTTATTGGATTAATATCCGCATGAATTCTACCTTTATGAACATGTTTTAAAATACTTTGAATAAATGTGGTATGCATCTTGTTTATTTCTCTAGCTTTTGCTATCTTCTTAACTAAAGGATTTTCATGATCTTGAAGAAAAGTTTTTGTAAAAGATGGCGCGTTTGATTTTTCAGTTCTATCATATGTTAAAGAAAGTTTATCAAATACCTTTGCAATACTTCTTGCAGCCCATATTTCAGGGTATATTCCTGTTTCTTTTTCTACTGACTGCAATAATTCTTTTTCTTTTGAAATTAACTGCGACTCTAATATATGAGCTTTTTCAACGTCCACCCGAACGCCCTTAAATTTCATATCCACTAAACATGGAAACAATTGTGTTTCTAATTTAAAAACTTTATGTAAATTTTGTTTATCAATTTCTTTATTCAACGCATGATAAAGTTCTAACGTTAATGCAGCATCTGCTTCTGCATACTGCCCCACATACATTGCAGGTAATTTATACATTTCAGATTTAGGATCAATACCTTGCGAAGCGGCAACTTCATTTAAAACGGTTTCATCTTTTCTTTTTTGTAAATAATCCCAAGTGGCACTGTTTAATGTAAACCACATTCTGTTTTCATTAATTAAAGATAACATAACCATGGTATCAATAATTTTTCCTTTAATTTCAATACCATACGACCTTAACCAAGATACGTCATACATCGCATTATGAAATATTTTTACATTATCATAACCACATATTTCTTTGACATAGTCTAAAACAATTCTTTTATCAATGTTACCTGCTGAATGTGCAATAGGATAATATCCTTTCCATTTAAAACCAGACTCATCTACAGCAATGGCCACACCAATAATTTCACCATCCCCTTTAACCGCACCGGATCCTTTTGATTTTAAGTTTGGATCTCGAGTCTCTAAGTCGATAGCAACGTATTTAAATTTAGATAGATTAGGAAATCCATCAGGTGCATTCCATTCGACTTGCATGGCATCAAACATTTAAACTCCAATATGCATATAAACATAAACAAGTAAATAAACCAACATCGTAAAGACCTGATTTATACATTGTTTCGTCCTTTCATTCTCTCAATTTCTAATTCACAATAATGAATTATTTTTTCTAAATCTTGTACGCCATTCTTTTTTTGATAACGCACAACATACTTAATTACATTTCCCTGAAAAAAATTCAAGTCATTACCCATGATAAAGTGGTAAGGTTGAATTTTCATTTTATAATGTTCTCCACCTATTTGATTCATAGATGGAAAGACTCGATCAAAGTCATTTTTAGTGGTCATATGATATCTTCTCCTATGTTATATTGTTCTTTGTTTGGATCTTGACTCATGAGATATAATCTTTTCTTTGCACGAGTCACACCTACAAACCATACTCGATGTTCGGTATCTGTAAGTGATCTTGTTTTGGTGCACTCATTATAAATGAACCAACTAAGATCTGTAAAAAGTATTACATTTTCACATTCTTCACCTTTAACTTTATGGAGTGTAGATATCTTTATTCTAGGACGCTGATGTAAATTTTCACCAGAATCTAATAATTCTTGTATATAATCTTTTTGATCTGGTGACATATTGAGTTGTCTCCAATCACCTTCAATAAGTAATCCATGTTCTGCCTTTAATTCATCTAATGTAACGGAGTCTAATCCTTCTACACTTTTACCACTTGCAAAACCTTGTCGAACTTGTCCTGTTTTAACTTGAAAACATTCTGCATAAAGTTGCTGAGCTTCTCGCCCCTTGACGCTCGCTCCTTGATTCAATCGGTCCCAGATTCTCCATGCTCGTAACAAAGACGTGTTTAAAAGTTTTCCGTATTTACATTCAAAATATAGACCATTGTTTTCTAAATGCTCAACAATAGAGCTCATCTGTTTATTTCGTCTTACTAAAATCATCCAGTCTTGTTTTGTAAAATTAATGTCTTCAATCTCCATATGTTCAATAACTTCGCCCTCATCACCTATTCTTGGGTTCCATTGTTTAGGTAATCGTTCTTCAATATTCATTAATATGGATACTGCTTTTTGATGAATACGTTTAGGAACTCGGTTTGATTGTATTTGTGGATCTACTTCTCCCTCTAATTCAATAAACTCTTTTGCGGAAGCACCTTGAAACGAATAAATCGCTTGATCGTCGTCCCCTGCAATGTACGATCTCTTACAATCACGTTCGATTTGATAAAACATCTTCCATTGCAGAGGATTCAGATCCTGTGCTTCATCTAAGAAGACTGCATCGAGGGACAACGCGCATTCTTCGTCAATGAACTTTTTTATCATATCTGAAAACTCATACATTTTTTCATCACGTTTGAAGTCTTCAATGTCTTGATAAATTTGTTTACAACGATCAATATTAAGATCATTTATTTTTCCCAACTCTTCTGCTGCATGACCTAAATCATCTCGGGAAATTAATTTGTTTTTTGCATACTCAATAACTTTTAAATAATTGTCGTCATAATTATAAAAACCAGTTTCAGATTCTGTTGAATCATATTTTAAATCATTATGTCCAAAACGATCTGCAAATTCTTTCCAACGTTTACCTTTAAGTAATAAATTAGAATCTAAATTTAAAGTTTGTTTTCCAAGTGCATGTAAGGTTGAAACAATAATTTTATTTCCAGGATATAAACTGTCTATTCTTTTTCTAGCTTCATCAACCGCAGCATTACTAAATCCAACATACAAGATTCTTTCATGTCTTGTTTTATTTTGATTGAGTTCAATATCTAAATAATGATGTATAAGTCTATGCGTTTTTCCTGTGCCAGGAGGTCCTGGTATTTTTATTTTTGTCATTCTTTACCACCAGCTACCACTCTAAATGCAGATTGTTTCTTTTTAGATTCTCTTACAATCGGTTCAGATATTTTTTGTTCTTCAATTTCAATAACTCGTGTCGTCTTATTATCAATTTTAGGAGATTTTTCTTTACCTCCATATAAATCAATAAAAAATTTTTGTGTTTTAATACTATTCATTCTTCTAATGTCCCAACCATTCTTACTTAAGAAGATCCAAAAATCTGTCCACTTAAACATGGTGACACCATTTTCTGTAAATGCTTTAGACTTTCTAATATCACCAATATTTTTACCTGGTGCTCTTGTTGCAAATCGTTCAAATAAGTCCTTGATTTGTACATCTAATTTAGAAGATTCAGGTGCTGGGATATCTTGAATATCTTGAAATAATTTTTTTAAATGTTTTCTCCATAAAGGTTTAGATACAACATCAATAATTTTTTGAGTTTGATTCATACATGCCATACCAAACTTATCTGGATTCCATAAGGTTTCATCATCACATTCAACTTGATCTCCATCAATAGAAACAACATAAATCGGTGGATCCGATTCATACTTTTCAATGGATCCGGGTAATATTCCAGGAAGATCACCATCACCGACACCATACTTTGCCATAGCACATGCCATGGGATCACAATGACTATGCATCGGTTCTATTTTACATTTATACTTATACTCTTCTTTTTCAATTGAATTAGAAACGGTAATAACTTCATCATCGCTTAATGGTGGATCAAAATACTTTGTATTATACAACAGCATTTTAGTTTTCCAATTCTTATCAAATCTTTTTTTGAGATAAACACCTAAATGAAACAACGTATCATTTCTTCCTCCTTCTGATACTTTATTTGATAATAAAGTTTTTAAACATGGAGGTATACCTTCAAAGTCATCACTCTCTTGTTTTTTAGGTCCTTTAATTTCAAACTTTTCTAATTGTTGTTTTGTTAATGCTCTAAATGTATAGAGTTTCATAAACTCTTCTAGTGACATGGCCTCTGCATTTTCATTAAATGCATATCGTGTCGTTCTTGTTCCACCGTGATAAGGCAAATTTAAATAGCTACCTACACTTTTATCTGATCTCTTTACATCTTGTTTTGGAATAATTTCTGCACCTGATTTACCAATAAAGGCTGCAACCATTTTTAATTTCATTCTCATTAATGATGCAGGGACCCAATCTTTAGTGAAAATAAATAAATGTCCTCCACCTGACTTTGATCTAAATAATGTTGTAGGTAAATCTTTTGTTTTGTCTATAATTTCTTTATGATTTAAATCATATTCATCAATGTCAACACAACCCCACTTACAATTATTTTCTTCGTTAATTGGAATAATTCCAAGCGCAGGTTCTTCTCCATTTAAATGTTTAGTATAAAGACCAATGTGCGGTTCACTTCGAATAATACTATTCTTAGTTTCGTGTTTCCCGTCTCTTGCTCTTATTTCTCCAGTTTTGGTTGTAATACCATAAGCCGATCTTAGGCCATCAAATATTTCTCTAAAATTTTCTATCATTCTGTCCCTTCTGTTAGGGGCGCGATGGACTCAAACCACCTTTGCGCCCCTATATTATTTTTATTTATTATTTAAACTATTGTAAAATTGTTTAGCTCTCTCATAGACAGCTACATCTTCTACAGGTCCAATTTTTTGAACCGCATAACCGTACCACTCAAGACCTTTACCAGTATTCAGTATAGAACTTAATTTATACATATGACTGTAAGATGCGGGTGTGTATGGTCCATTTTTACCTTGCATGGTAATGGATAACATCATGGAATTCCATTTCCTGCTTACTTTACCTTGAGACGAACTCATAGATACTAGTGCAGTTTCTGTTCCTCCATCTTCCCCTGCAATTAAAACAAAGTGTTGACCCACAGTTAAGATATAATTACCATTAGGTAATCTATCTTTTCCCATTTGATCTTTACTTGTTTTAGATAGGATATCAGAATCGTCCAAATAAATGTTTTCCGGTCTTCCTTGACCCGTTCCAAAATCAGACCATTCTTGATATTCTAATTTATAATGGCAAGGCACAACTGTTATGCCTTTTGCTCCATCATACAATTTTTTTGTAACTGTATTCAAGAACATTCCAGGTTCAGCACCTTCAATGTAATTTGCATTCATTTTCTTTGCTTCTCCGGAACCATTCTGTAAAAGTTTAAGAATAGGTAAAGCAATACTTTCATTGTTTACTTTTTCTAAACCTGCACCTGCATCATCTTCAAATAATATTGAAGAAGGAAGAGATGACTTTTTCGTTGCTACTTGCTTCTCGTTTCGCGTTTCTTGCATCGCTTGTTATCTCCTTGTTATTTTTGTTTGGTTACCTACAAACGTTTTAAAAATCTCAGAGGGCATGTCTCGTCCAGACTCAACACGCTCCCTGAGAGTTGCTTTAAGGGTCTGAGGGTGTACTCCCACTTTCTGGATAGGTTCGTATCCCTGTCCCTTAGCAAGGGTCGCATAAGTGCTCGCCTTGTTATCTTCGCCCGTACCAAAGGTAACAGTGATTTCATTACGAATGATATCACCTAGGCCGTTTTCTCGAAGCCAGTTAAAAGCTGCTTCCTTATTTTCTTCTGGAATAGATGCGCTGTAAAATTTTCCAATTTCAACAGACTCACCATCTTTGAGCTTTAATTTTTTAATATTCATAGTTTCCATCATTTCAGGAATTTCAACTTGTGAAATGATTTTAGCTTTTTCTTTTAATTTTTTTACAGAGTTTTCAGCGTTAGCTATTTCATCTTCTAAATCTTTTAACTCCATCACCTTTTGTGATAAAGTATTAGGATCCGCAACTGCTTTTACTGATTCTATTCTATCGTCTTCAAAATTTATTTTATTCATAATATAACCTTTCTATTCTTTCTAATATAATCCCTTAAAATAAGTTTGTCAAGTCTCGTCAGAAATTTTTTGATATAAATCAATTTCAATCGGATAATACCTTCTTTCTTGTTTGTCCCATTTTAATAATTTATATTTCCCATTAGTCATATCAGATACAATAGAACATGCAACTCCAATAATTGCAGGATCACCTGTGAGTAAAAGATAATCGTTTTCCGTGTATTCTTTTAATGCTTTTCTTAATTTAAAAACTAATGGACCTGCACTTAAAATTATTTGTGCATTCTCAGGTAGTAAAACTTTTAGATCACCAAATTCAGTTGCTCCAATAATGTTTATTTTGGGACGACCTTCTCTGGTACCAGGAATGTCCTGGATGACATAAACTTTATTTTTCATATTTCTATTTGACATTTTTATATTAATTATTATATAATGTCCATAGAAAGTTATGCATTACAAATTTAAAACTAAGCCGTTCGAGCATCAACTCAAAGCATTGGAAATGTCTTGGGATAAAAAAGTATTTGCCTATTTCATGGAAATGGGAACAGGTAAATCTAAAGTCCTTATTGATAATATCGCCATGCTTTATGATAAAGGTAAAATAAATGGGGCGCTAATTATAGCACCAAAAGGTGTATATAAAAACTGGTTTTCTTCTGAAATTCCGGTCCATATGCCTGAACATATTGAGAAAAAAGTCGTGATGTGGGAAGCATCGGGTGGTAAGAAAAAAGATAATGAATACAAGACTTTATTTGAATCTGACGATGATTTACACATTTTAATTATGAATGTTGAAGCGTTTTCTACAAAAAATGGAAAACAGTTTGCATGGAAATTTTTGAATTGCCACAAATCAATGATGGCCATTGATGAATCGACTACCATAAAAAATCCTGGAGCCATTAGAACTAAAACCATTGTGGACCTAGGTAAACATGTTCCTTATAAAAGAATTTTAACAGGATCCCCTGTAACAAAATCTCCGTTAGATTTATTCATGCAATGTATGTTTTTAGATCCATGGTTATTAGATCAACAATCCTATTATGCATTTAAAAATCGTTATGCAATTTGTAAAAAAATAATGGCTCATGGAAGACAAATTGAAATTGTAGTTGGTTACAGAAATTTAGGTGAATTATCCGAAAAATTAAAATTATTTTCATATCGAGTTTTAAAAGATGATTGTTTAGATTTACCAAAGAAAACTTTTATGAAACGTATTATTGAGTTGTCCGATGAACAAAAAAAATTGTACAAAAACATGAAAGAAAAAGCTCTAGCTGTTCTTAATGGTAAAATGGTTTCTACTGCAACTGTAATTACTCAACTTATGAGACTTCACCAAATCACTTGCGGTCATTTTAAATCTGACGACGGTGATGTACAAAAAATAAAATCAAAAAGACTTTCGGAACTTATGGATATTTTAGATGAAGTGGAGGGAAAAGCTATTATCTGGGCTCACTATCGATACGATATTGAAATTATTTTAGAGGAGGTAAAAAAAACATATGGTGAAAATTCTATCGTTACTTATTATGGCGATACTTCTACAGAAGACCGTCAAAAAGCGATTAAAGCTATACAAAACAAAGAAGGACCCACACGATTCTTAGTGGGAACGCCACAAACAGGTGGTTATGGTATCACTTTAACGGCAGCGTCTACCATGATTTATTATTCTAATGGATATGATTTAGAAAAACGTCAACAATCTGAAGCACGAATAGATCGTATTGGTCAAGAAAAACCTATGACTTATGTTGATATTATTGCTGAAGATACTATAGATGAAAAGATTGTTAAAGCACTTCGTAATAAAGTTAATATTGCTACTGAGATTATGGGTGAAGAATTAAAAGATTGGATCTAGTGTCCAAGTAAATACCAGATAAGTAAAAAAATAATAATAAACTCTATTGGTCTAACCCCTCTGAGATTTTTATTGTGCCCAAAGGGGTCATCACCAAATGTCATTATTTAATATTAATATCTACGCCTTCAATGTCTTTTGGTTCTTTAACACCGAATTTCACTGTTAATACACCATCTTCCATTTCAGCTTCGTTAACAACTACATCTTCATGCAATGCAAATTGCTTAAAGAATTTTCTAGCTGCTAGTCCTTTTTGAACGTATTCTTTTTCTTTATCGTCCACTTCACCAGATACTGTTAATACGCCACCTTTGTATTGAACTTTAACATTCTTCTTATTGAATCCTGCTAGTCCTAACTCGATTCCGTATTCACTGTTTCCGTATTTTACCACATTGTAAAATGGAAAGGATTGAGCTTTTGCTAAGTTATCAAAGATTGTTCTGAAAGATGAATTAAATACATCATCTGTATGATTCCAGAAATCTTTGTTGAATTTATTTATAATGTCTAAACCTGTCATATTATACTCCTTTGTTAAGCAAGTTTAATAGGCCAGCAAAATGCTGCACCTGCGTAATATATAGGGGGTACCACAGGTCATGTCAAGGTCGTTTCGTTAAAAATTGAGGCTCTCAGAAAGGAATTTTTACAGCAATTACTGCCGCAATCAGTGCTCCGAGCAAAATATAAAGAAATTTGTCTACTTTATTTCCAACTTTTTCTATATCTCTATGCATGTGTTCCTGAGTCGTTTTAAGATGATACACTTCTCTTTTTACACCTTTAATGTGTCCTTGAAGATCTATAATATGTTCACCTGTTGTTTTAGGTTGTCTGCTCATTAACCCATACCTCTTTGTCGTAATCTTATTTGTTTTTCTTCTTCTGATAGTAAAGCATTTTCAGTAGGTGTTAATCCCGTATTAGATATTGGCATCTGACTCATTAAGATTTGAGGGTTTGGCATCGGTTGTTGAGGCAATGGTGCTAAAGATACAGGGTCCACTACTGGAGCGACATAGTCTTCTAAATCTAAAGTAAAAGGTTCATTTAATCTTTGATTAGAAAAGTCTATTTGCATTTGTATAATTTCATTTAATGCTTCGAGAAAAGGATTAGACACTCCTAAATCATCTGCAACTTGTTGAAACCTGTTTTGAATATTTTGTGACGGAAAGTAAGGAACAAAATATCCCAAATCTAATTCTCCAAATTCATTTGCTGATATTTGTCTTTTCAAAAATTCATCTTGTAAGGATCCTGTATCTGTTCCTAAAATTTGTGCTGATTTAATTTTATTATGCATGTTTTTTCTAACATCATATAAAGCTTTGTTTGCAACAAAATACTGTCTAATAATTTGTTGAGGATCAACCTCTCCACCTTTTAAAACACCTTCAGCACCTCCGGTAAATTCTCGTCGTGCATTTCTTTCACCTTGTTGATACTTTGATATTTCAAAACCCATGTTTCTAAGTGGGTCAACCTTAATAGCTCTAAATCCTGCAAGACCGCCTAACTCATCCGGAAGTTCAAATGTCTGACCTCTTTTATCTGCTTTATTTAAAGCTGATTGATATAATCTTACAAGTTGTTGTTTTGAAAAAGGCATCATTGCTTCTGATAAATGATCAATAATAATTTTCATTTTATCTCCTTCAGGAGTTTGTTCGGTATACAATCTTGCACCTTCTCTTGTTACACCCTCTCTTGTAATAATATCTAGTGCAGCTTCCGTAAATATAGATTCAGATACAAATGGATCTGCAAGTTCACCAGCAGCCTTTGCGATTCCTCTTAAAAAACCTTTCATCAATACTTCTTCATCTTCAATTCCTCTTTGAACTTCATTTAATAAAGTTTGAAAAGGTCTATATATTGTGTCATAAGCATTACCATGACTATAATCAATATATTTTAATTCACCTGTATTAGGATCTCTTATAGGTAATATGGTAGAATTTTTAGACCACTCTGGAACACCAATATCTTTTAATGCTTGAAGTTCTTCATTCGTTACATCATATAAACCTTGGAATCCTTTTTGAATGGCATAAGGTGCAGCTACCGCTGTTACACTCATACCCATTAATCTTTTCATTCCAATGCTTCTAAGTGCTGGATCTTTAATTTCTTTGATAGCTCTTTGAGCTATGTTTGTGCTTGTTCTTAATATCTCAGATGGAAATGACATAAAGTTTCCTAAAGGTAATGATCTTAAAGCTCTAACCGTATCAGAAACATATGCATAATTTGGAACGGTATTTCTAACAATATCAGCGGCTTCTTCTTTTAATTGACGTTCCGTAAATTCTCTACCCGCTTTTGTATATGCTTTTGCAAGTCTTTCTTTTTCTACAAAATAATTTGTAATTTTCCAAAAGTCATCTTCTGCAGTATATAAATCTTCAGCACCTTTTTGAAATTTAGCCATACGTTTCATAATAGCTTTGAGTGCACCATCAAAATTAATACCATCTATCATTTTTGTATCACGCATTAGATTTTTAAGATCACCTAATCTAACCTCTGAGTTCACGACACCCAATTCTAAAAGTTCTCTATATAATTTATTAGCAGCTTCGGATCTAGTTCCAACTTGAATGGTTTTTACAGCTTCCTTTAATCCACCAAATAATTGTGGCTCAAAGAAAATACCATTAGCCCCTGAAAATGCGCTAGCACTAAAGAAATTTCTAAAGTGTGTAACAGGCGATAAAACGGTTTTTGCAATTTGAGAAACTGCTTTTGGAAATAAAATTAAGTTACGATACATCCAAGTAATTCCTTTTTCTGGAAGTGTAGCTCCAGATCTTTCACCTCTTAAAAATTTACTAAAATTTTGAGCATTACCAATACCTTCGGCAATGTCTTTTGATGTAAACAATCCTTTTAATGGATTAACAGAATAACTACCTTTAAAATATGGAGTGACGTAGTCATCTAATGCTACAATTTCCTGATTGGGTAAAGCTTGTCTTGCATCTAATCTAGATTCATAAAAGAAACCGCGTTGACCTTGATTACGAAGTGAATTGTTTACATCAGCCATTTCTTCAAAAAATTGATTTTTTCTTGCCACCCCTGAAAGTTTTGTCATGGCATTATAAATAGAATACCTGGGATCTTTGATTTCTCCAAATAATTCTCTAAATATTTTACTACCCGGTCCAATAACTTCTTTTATGGTTTCTCCGCCTATCTCTTTTTCTACTTCTCTTTGAAATGTTTTTTTAACTAAACTTGTTTCTGCAGTCGGAGTTAAATCTAAATAATTAAAAAAAGGCAATTCTCCCGGCGTTAAATTTTTCGGAACTGTTTTGATTAAATCATTTACAATTTGTTCCGCTTCTAAATCTGTAATTGGATTTTTATTCTTAGCTGCATATCGTTTAAATAACCTTTTTGCATTTTCCATAGCCTGTTCTGTAGGTTTATAAACTTGAAAAGGTAAAACAGGTTTGTCTTCGAATATTCTGTAAGTGTTGCCTAAATAATCACCTACACGAGATCCCATTAAACCACGAAGAGTTGCAATATCTGCTGGAGCATTAGAGCTTAAATTAATAAGTTCAGTAAATTTAGCTCTAGCTGTTTTCAAACTATCTAATAATGCATTGGCATTATCTTTGTTTAAACCTTTCTCTCTCAATGTTGTATATAATTTGTTAAATGAATCTGCCGGTATAGGTTCATCTAAACTACCTGAAAACATAACATCATTCATGTTTGCTAACAGTTGATCCTTTTCTTTTTGAACGGATTTGTTTGCAATTGTTTTATAGAAAGGAAATATTCTATCTACTTCTCTATCAATTTGTTTTACAATTTCGTTTGCTTGATTTACATCTGCCATACCTCTACCAATCTCAGTTCTTTTTCTTTCAAATATTTCTTGAGGTTTAGCTCCTCGTGCCCTGAATGCTGATCCAACTTTATCAAAAAATCGCATAAGTTGAGAATTACTGTAAGCTAAATCTTTTCCTCTCTGTGCTAAAGCTTTAGCTCCTACGCCCACACCATAAACAAAAGGTGTTACAAGTATAGACTCAGAACCAAACTTAGCTCTGTTCATTAATTTTCTTAATGCATCATCACTTGCATCTGGTTCTTCTTCTCTGTCTAATTCTGTTGGGCCTCCAAATACATCTCCAAAAGTGCCAATCTCTTCTACGTCTGCAACAAACGTTTCTCCTAAAGCACCTCCTGTCACACCTGCTGCAAAACGTTTTACTTTAGCTGATTTGTTAAGCTGATTAGCTTTTTCAGTTGCTTTAATAAGATTAGGATTGGATAGTTTTACATAGTTACCAGATTTTTTTGCTTTAATAGCTTTGTCTGCTAACTTTATTCCAATTTTGGCCCCTACTGCTCCTAGTGATGCTACTTGTGTTAAAGCTTCTGTAATTTTACCTGCTGCTTTTTGTTGTGCAACTTCTTCAAAAGGATTGATTTGATCAAAAAATTTTTCTACTTCGACTGCTGTGTTTGTATCTAATCCAAGGTCAATAAGTTCAGCACCTAAAGATACAAATCCTTCTGGTATTTTAATAAGTCCAGAAGCAATTCCTGCAACTGCTGCGGTAATAGCACTGACTTCATTATTTTTTTCAGCTTCAAACCCAAGACTAAATGGATCAAATTCTTTTTCTGCCATTTAACCTCCTTATTATTTTTTAACGTACTCTCTTGGGACTCCGTTAATAACTTCTACCATTCTGCCACCTGGTACAGATAAATCAAAATAAATACCATCAGCTTGAGTTGTTCTACCTTTTTTATTAACTCTTAGTACAGGGTCATTTGAATAAACTTTTGTAGATAAATTAGGATCATTTCTTGCTGTTTCAATAAAACCAAGAACTTGTCTAGCTGCTTCTTCTGTTCTAATCGCAGGATTTTTTTCTATTAAAGTTGTTAAAGAAGTTTTGGTTTGAGCAGCTTTACTCATTTGCCCTGATCTTTTTGTAATTTGTTCTTGAGAAGGATTCATTATTCCTTCACTAATTAATTCAGCTCTAGCTCTTTGAAATAATGCAAGTTCTTTATATTTATTTCTTGCTTTAGCATCTACAAGTCTCATGGCTTGTTCTTCTGATAATACATCACCTACAGCTTTTAAACCAATTTGTTGTTCTTGACCTAATACTTTTTGTACTGGTTCTCTTGCAATAGCTGCGATATTTCTTAACGTGCTTGAGGTTGGAGCTTCAGATACTAAACGAAGTCCTCCTTCAATTAAAGCAGATGCAATAGGATCTCCTGCATAAGCTCTATATAATTTTGCTCTTTCTTCAATCGCTTGTCGTGTTGCATCAGGAATTCCTTTTGCTGAAAACTTTTCTCTATCTTGCATTCCAGACATAATGCCTTGGTTAGCACTACCACCTTTACGGAACATAGGCCTCTTCATTATTTTAGACATATCGATTAACTAAATGGTCCTTTGACCGTTCTGTAGATACCTGCCAATGTTGATCCAACACCTAATGCAGTTTGTAATGGACTAGGTTGTGGTGTTTGTGTGAATTGATATTGACCCGGATATCCACCCATTAAACCTGTGACACCTGTGCCAAAGAAACCAAGTCTTTGATAAGGCTCATATGCAGCTGTCTCAGCCGCTTGTCTTGATGCATCAAGAATAGCTTGTTGTTGTGCTTGACCCGCTTGTCCTAATTGAGTTTGATAAGCACCTAAACCTTGTGCTGAAGCTAATTGTTGTTGAGCTAAAGCTTGAGCTTGACCGAAACCTTGTTGTAATAATTGTGCTTGCAAAGCCGCTCGATTCCTGTCGCTCGCTGATTGATACTCGCCTAGAGCAACGCCTTCTCTAGAACCTCCAAATGCTCCAGCTTGAATGGCTTGTTGTGAAATTCCTTGTTGTTGTCTCGCTGCTTGTCTATCGAATTCTGTTAATGTGGTATCAATAACATCTTGTTGATACGGAGACATAAATTGCTGATAAGCTTGAGGTCCAAGTAAAGATCCTAGTCCAGCAGCTTGTGTTCTAGCTTGTTGTTGTAATGATGATTCTGCAGCAACTGTAGGTGCAAATGCAGATGTATCAACAGGTTGACCAACTTGTTTAGTTAACATATCAGCATAGGTTTGTCCTAATGCTTCAATAAACGGTGCGGGTAATGTTCTTTGTACGGTTTCAGCCATTATGCTATTTTAGACTCCAATCTTTTCATTGTATCATACATTGCTTGTGCCCCTCTTTCAACATCTCCTTTTCCTTCAGGATCTGCTCCTTTTACAGCATCAGCAGTCATGACAAATTCGTTTTTAGATAACATGGCAGGAACGTCATCAGCTTTTTCTTTTATACCTACTGGCACAAAACCACCCTCTTGTCTATAATCTAATTCTTGAACACCCATACCATTATCTCTCACAGGTATTCCCATAATTCCTCCACCCATGGCCATAGTTCTAACACCCATTCCATTCATCGGATCTCTATCATCAATTCCGTCTCTAGGATTCACATCTATAAATCGAGTTAAATCACCTAAAGAAAAATTTCCAGGACCACCCATGTTTCTCATTACTCTTCCACCATTTGCAAAATCATAAGCTATATCACCAGAAGATTCAGCTCTTACGTTTGATAATATTCTATTAATTTGTTCTTGTGGTAAATTTAAGTTTGACCCATATCTTCTAACATAGTTTTCAACTTCACCTAATCTTTTTTGATATTCTTCATCTGATTCACCTGGTTGTTTAGGCATTGCAGCTGAGGAAGCTAACGAAGCTAATGTAATTCCTGTAATCATTTTATTATTCATTACTGCTGTTTTTAAAACATCTAATGCATTTCCAGGGGTTTTATTTTGCATGAAGTTATCAAATGCTTGTTTTGTCGTAAATGTACCTGAATCTGTAGTTGCTGTTGTATCTGTTGCAGTACCTGGTGTACCTAAAGGAGCTGGTCCAGTAACTTTTACTCCACCTACATCTTTAACAGTTGGCTCATAACCCATATCTACATCATAACCTTGACCTGCAGATCCAGAATATTCTGGAGTTTCAGTTATGGGTGCAGCAGGTTGACCAATACCCAATTGAGTATCGGTTTGTTCCATTCCAGCAATAGCTGATATATCTCTAGTCCCTGTTCCAGTAGTGTCAGGTTGAGTTGGTTGGAAACCTAATTTTTCTTGTACTTGTTGGTAGTAAGGTAGTTTACCGCTTTGTTGTAATCCTGTAATTCCTCCACTTAATGCACTAGCTAATGCAATTTGTTTTGGATCTATTTTTTGTCCTGTAACTAAAGAACCTCCTACATTTGATAATGCAGTTGTAGCTGCACTTTTTAACATTGGATTTTCAATTCCACTTAATATTCCTGTTTGAGGTATACCACCTGATATTGCACCCGATGCAATAGCGGACTTTAGATCAACATCTCCTGTCGTTAGTTTTTGAGTTGCAGCGTTTAAAATCGCATTTCTAACAATTGGATTCATACCACTTAAGAAACCAGAACTTGCAGCAGCAGGACCTAAGTAAGCTGCCATTGCAATTTGTCCAATAGGACTTGATGCTATTTTTTTAATTGGTTTTGTTACTTTTTTAACTATTCTAGAGACTGAACTACCCATGAAACTCTCTTTTGTATTTAACTGAACATCTTGTTATTTTACCATCTTTATTAACTCGGATCCAGTTTAAACCTTCACCTACACTTAACAAATTTTTAAAATAAGTTTTTGTCCAAGCCATAATTTTGTTTATGTTTTTTACACAAACCGTATCAATATGCCAAGCGATGAAACCACTGTTCCAGTCTTCAGGTTTTAATTCAGTTGTTTGTAAAAACCTGCGCTCAACTTCAGGACTTAAAAAGGCCCAGTTTGTAAAGCCAATAAGTTCACCATTATTATAATGGATTTTGCATTGGTTTAATTGGAAGGACGGCAAAATGTGATAATAAATTTCCTCTTGGGTATTATCAGCATATCGGCTAAATTTTTTATACAGACCAATGACCTTCTGTATGTCCGCAGGGATTTCCTGTTTTGTCAAGTTTAATGCATTTTCATGCATTTTACAAGTCTTTAGAAGCAGCTCCTAAAGGCGGCATTGCAGCTACTTTTATCTTAACAGATCTAACGATTTGTTCCCTAGTTGTAGGGGTATTTGGGTCAGCAATATCTGCTTCTGCTTCAGCATCTGAATTGTATTCTATGTTGGTATCCTTGTTTCTTAAAACGACTTCAGTCTCACATTTAACTACTGGCACCTTTTTACCATTGATCATAGTGTATGCGACTGATCCTTCTTCTTTAAACGGCATGTTCCTCCTAATCTCTGTTAATTTCTAATATTGCAGCTGTGCCTTCTATGTCATTAGCACTATCTGCTTGAACTCGCAATATATCGTTTTCTTCTAACACAATTGATCCGTCTGCTATACTTTGAGAGTCAGATGCTGCAATTGTATGTTTTGCAAACGTATATTGAGTCGTTGCTGAATTATCATAAATATGTGCGTGTACTACAACGTTTCCTGATCCAACATTTGCCATGTGTATATTTTGTACAATGGCTCTTGAATTTGATGGAACAGTATAAATATCTGTTGCATCTGTAGTTGTCAAATCAAATTGTGCATTCTTATATATATTTGCCATTAGCTATTGCTCCCTGAAGATTTAAACCAAGTAAACCTCTCAGTCTCTTGTTTGAGTTCATTTAAAAAAGTAGAATTTAACTGTTCTACAATCGTTGTCAATGCTCTGTTAATTTGTTTTTGGTTAGAAACATCATATTCTGTTTTAGGTTCAGGTATTCTTATATTAATTTTTGCCATTATCTTCTCCCATCTGGTTGTAAATCAAGTCGAAGTGTACCAAATCTCCATGTTTCACTTTGACCATCATTTTCTATTTTAATATTACAAAAACGTCCTCGCGCACGCGTGTCTTTTTTCTGTGTCGTAGAATTGATTGTAAAAGGACTTAAACTTGTTGTGGTATCAGAATCTTGAGGATATCTTTTTACAGCTAAAGTTACTTTAGCATTATTTTCTAATGTTTTAAAATCAGGTACAAAACGTCTTAAAGCTAGAAAAAATTCACCATTTCCTTGTACGTCTAAATCAAAATCAAATGATTTTATAAAAGAAGTTACTGTTGTTGTAGAACCATCTGGATTAACTTGATCAGTTCCAACTTCGTGTTCAAACAATACCGTTTGACCTAAACCATCTTCTCCAATCACCGTAGGAAATGTGCCGGATGCAGTAGAATCAAATTTAGTAGCAAAAGGTTTTGGATATACAATACCATCAATCCAAGATGTTCTTGCCTCAGTTCCTGTATACCAAACTTGTTCTGCATAATTAAACACAACATAGCTATCGTTAAAATCAGAACCTGAACTTGGATAATACCAAACAACTTCTGTATACAAATTATTTAATCCAGCGTAGACTTGTTGGCCTTTTGTTGTATCAAAATTGTCATAAACAAAATCTTCTACAGAACAGGGTAAAGATTTAACCGTACCATCATACATAAAAAAACCATTATTGGATATCCAATAGGCAGCTCCATCTATTTCAATTACAGCATTTTTACCAATTAAACCACAGTTGGTTCCCACTTGTTCAAAACCAAACGTAAAAGGTGCACCAATAAATTTCATGGTGTAAAGCGCATTGTCTGTCCAAACCAGAATCGTTTCTTTTGCTTTTAGTGCACCAATAATTTTAGTTCCATCTTGTAATCTAAAATCACCGGCACTATTAATTGCAGTTGCAGTATAATCATTTATATCTTCTTGATCTGAAAATCTAATAAACATATCATCTTGAGATGATGCTGTGCCAATCGTTGTTTCAGTTCCAAGATGAATTAAGTGCCTTGTTGTAGGTGATACTAAACTTAATCTTGAAGCTGTAGGATTATTCGTTGTCTCAAATCCCGATGTTCCTGTAGAAGCTCTTGTTGCTGTTGCGGATACTGCTCCTGCATTCCATGTAAATGTTTTACCATTAGCAATGGTTGCAATAAGGACTTCTCCAAAATTATCTAAAGACCAAAGACCGGGTTCAAGAACAACATCTTGTGCAGATGATGCATCTCCCCATCCTCCTGCTCCCCAAGTATCGGTACCCCAACCATATCCATAAGATTGTTCAGCAGGACCAATATTTTCATAAGGTTTGATATCAATACTTCCACCTGTTGATACCGTTGCTGTTGCAGCTGAACTCTGTGTAATTGTAAAAGTTGTTGTAGATCCAACACCTGTCACTTGAAATAATTTATCTTCAAAGTCTGCATCCGTAAAACCGGTTCCTCCAGGTAAAGTAACATTATCAAGTAGTACAATATCACCTGGTATTAAACCATGAGCTCCACTAGTTGTAATTTCACAAACCGCAGATGTATCTGTTGTTGCAATAGTCGCAGAAGATAAAGTTGCTCTTAAAGGTGTAATGTCAAAATACTGACCTTCAAAATATAAAATTAAAAATTTATCGGTTCCAATCGCAACATATCGGTTTCCATCTAAATCTACAAAGGCGTGTAGTTTTCTTGAAACACCCACAATAGAGTTTGTAGTTAACGCAGACCAACCGCCAACTTTTTCTGGAAGTCCATATCGAAACCGAACATTATCCGAATCCACCCAACGCTGTTCAGCACCAACAGCTGTATTTTGCTTGTCTATGCCTGGCTTAAATCCGTATTGAACGAGAGGCATGTGACCTCCTAAATGTTATCTTTATAGATCCAGCCTCTTGTCGCGTTGACATATACAAGTGTAAACGCTGCAGAGTTTGTAGATACAGTTAAATCAGAAGCTGATCCTAAAATATTAGAACTGTTTCTTCCGATCGTTAAATTATTTGCTGCTAAGTTATTACCACTATCTATAAAGTGAACTTCATCTCCTACAGATGGAGATGCAGGTAAATTGATGGTTACAGGAGCACCAATTCCTCCTCCTGATGTATCAACTAAAACTTGATCGCCATTGACGGTCGTGTAAGTTGCACCTGGAGTAACATATCCTTTATGTCTAATTCCTAAACTGACATTTGTTCCATCTGAATATAATAAATTTTTAGAAGCAATAGGTATTGCAACACCTGTTCCTGATACAGTTTTGACTGTTAAAGAAAATAAAGAAGCAGATCTTGAAGTTCCGTCTTCTATAATAAAGACTCTTTCCGCAGAGTCTGGCATGGTAACTGTTCGGTTTGCAGCTAAAGTTCCTGTTAGTTTAATATATAAATTCTTACCATTGGATACAGCACCATTTGCTAATGATAAATTAACATCAGCTGATGCAACATCAATTTCAATATAACCTGATACAGCTTGTTCGAGTTGTTGTAAGTTTGTGTTTGTAATGGTACCCCAAGTTCCAGATTTTTCACCTGTGGTCATTAACTCTAATTTTAAATCACTTGAATAAGTACTTGCCATATTTCTCCTACGGATTGTCTGGATCGATTGGGATCCAAACTCCAGTCGCTCCTGGAATTATCGAGTTCCATGATATCACATCTATGGTGTTCGTTGCAAGGTTTATTTGAGCACCTGATACAAGGACATTTTTATTTACTCTAATGGTAACATTACCAATAGTAATTTCTACTTCTGAACCATTTGGTAATATTCTTGCAGAAGCTGAAATACCAACAGTTCCTGTATCTATATTTATTCTATTTCCACTTAAAGATACAAATACACTTACTCCACCTGGATCAGCGAATGGTGAACTTGCAAATGAACTACCTCCAAAAAACATTATGAACCTCTACTTGTTTGAATAGGTACCCAGGTTTGAGTTGCACCTGGAACAATACCATCCCATTTTTTAACTAATACAGAACCATCTGCAACTTCAAATGCATTACCTTCTGGTAATACCGTTGCTTTGGCTTGAACAATAACTGTTCCTGTCGATAAATTTTGTCTGTTTGTTGTAACAATAGCTGTTGCATTTGCTTTTGTTGTAACATTTCCAATTTCAATATTTGTTCTTGATCCTGTAACAGAAACATTTGCATCTGCTACAACAGTAATATCTCCTGTGTCTGTATTAATCTGTGATCCTGTTGCAGGTATATTTGCTTTACCTACAATAGATACGGTTCCAGTATCTACATTAACTCTTGAACCTGTAACTGAATATTTAAATTGAAAAGTAACAGTACCTGTAGCAACATTAATTTCACTGCCATTAGGTAATACGGTTGCTTTACCAACTAAAGTAACATCACCTGTTTCTAAATTAACTCTATTACCTGTAACTCCAACTACATCTGCAACGTTCACCGTTCCTGTAGTAAAGTTAGCTTGACTTCCTGTTACATCAATCGCGGCACCCGCTGCAACAGTAACGGTTCCTGTAGAAAGAGCTGTTGCAATTCCATCAACACCAATAACATCAGCAACTCTTAAATTACCTATACTAAAATTAGCTTGGCTTCCTGTTGGAAATATGTTGGCTTTACCAACAAGTCCTACCGTTCCTGTAGCTGTATTAACCTGATTACCATTTAAAATGACCAATGCATTAGGATTAAATCCTGGATCTGCGAAAGGTGCTGCTGCAAATGATGTGCCGCCAAAAAACATTAATATCTCCTATTACGAGCCAGAGAGGTGGTATGTGGTGGTATCTCTGGCTCTCAATAGGTTATATCAACGTTTAAACCAAGATGGAAGACCTAAATGGGGTCTTTTGTCAAACATGTTCTCCTTAGAACCTTTGGTTTTAGAGTTGTTATAATGAAGAAAGACTTGAGCACAGTCATTCCCTTTGAAAGGTTCTCTCCAATGCTCGAGTTGATTTCCTCTATAAACCAGCATGTCTCCAGGTTTCAAATCTACTTTGATTCCCTTAGTCATATCTGAAACATATCCTCTGTCTTTAACCACACCCCCTTTGGTTGGATTAGGCTCAATATAAATTGGCCATTTATCTCCACCTAAATTAAGTGTTGTTGAGATTTCACAAGAGAATCGATCCTTGTGACGTTTAAGTTCATCACCAGGTTTATAAATTCTTGCATACGTATAATTCGGATACAGTTTTAATCCTGTTGCCTTTTCCATAGCGGGTTGAATTTTGAGCATTAAGGTTTCAAATGCAATGTTAGAATATTGTGAATAGGTATTTGGAATTTGTTCATCTGCACCTTCGTAATATCCTAACATGGTTTCAAAAGGTGAAATGTATCTTTCCTTGATACATGTATCATAAACCTGTTTTTGCATCATAAAGTAATTATAACAAAATGTTGCAAGATCAGGAGAGATTGCTTTTTCAATAACACAAAATCTATCCTTTTTAAAATTATTATATTTCTTAGCCATCTATACCTTCTTTGCCATTTCTTTTAAGATTGCACTGATACAGATATGAATAAATCTAAATGGTTTCTTAC
>Ga0209986_10001481_pt1 | contig 22501 bp, 21 predicted proteins | sample BlataG_FD_183168 | JGI IMG/M metagenome (GOLD analysis project Ga0209986, IMG submission 183168) | Deep subsurface microbial communities from Black Sea to uncover new lineages of life (NeLLi) - Black_00105 metaG (SPAdes) (version 2) | ecosystem: Environmental > Aquatic > Marine > Oceanic >... | reverse complement strand
GGAAGATCGTTCTTGGCACTGTTGACGGGGATATACATGATATCGGCAAAGATATCGTAGCCTTTATGCTGGATATAAGTGGTTTTGAAGTTTACGACCTTGGCATAGACCAGCCGGCAAAGGCATTTGTGGAGAAAATAGAAGAGACTGATGCCAGGATTGTAGGATTAAGCGGGTTTTTAACACTGGCTTTTGATTCGATGAAGGAGACTGTAGAAGCTATCAAAACTGCCGGCCTTCGGGATAAGGTGAAAATCATGGTTGGTGGTGGGCAGGTTGATGAAGAGATTAAGAAGTATACCGGTGCCGATGCCTATGGGGCAGATGCCATGGCCGCAGTATCCCTGGCTAAAAAATGGGTAGGAGGTGCGTAAGATGGTGAAGGCAGCCAGTGAACTATACAAGGAAAGACAGAAGAGAATCAACGATGCTATTCAGCTAAAGGTGCCTGATAGGGTTCCAATCTGGTTCCAGGATTTGAGCTTTTTCCCTGCAAAATACACAGGGATAACCCCCGAAGAAGCAATGTACAATGATGACAAACTGTTTGCAGCATATAAAAAAACTATAATGGACTTTGAGCCAGATATGTATTTTAACCCGGGTCATGCTATACATACACCAGGAGATGCACTTGAAGCTGTCGACTGTAAGCAGATTAGGTGGCCTGGCCATGGAGTATCCCCTTATCATACCTTCCAATTTGTTGAAGCGGAATACATGAAAGCAGATGAATACGACGCATTTCTTGATGACCCCTCAGATTACACTATAAGGACTTATCTACCACGCATATTAGGCAACTTCGAACCTATTAAAACGCTCCCTCCGATAAAGGCATTTTTACTAGGATATTTTGGGATGCCTGTAAGTTCAGCATATGCCTCACCAGAAATTGCCAGCGCCTTTGAGTCTTTCTACAAAGGAGGGCTTGCTATACTGAGGCATAATTCTGCCACCGCCTCATTTCACCAAGAAATGAAGGATCTAGGATTCCCGCTATCATGCGGAGCAATTACATTAGCCCCTTTTGACCTGCTTTCTGATACGCTTAGAGGGATGCGTGGATTGATGCTAGACATGTATAGACAGCCTGATAAGATACTTGCCGCTATTGAAAAGGTATTGCCAATGCTCATTGGACTAGCTGTATCCGGAGCCAAGGTGAGTGGGAATTCGGGGATATTCATCCCTCTCCATAGAGGAGCACACGGCTTTATGTCCTTGAACCAGTTTGAGACCTTCTATTGGGATAGCTTAAAGAGACTCCTGTTGGCTCTAATTAATGAGGGCTTGACCCCTTGCCCATTCTTTGAGGGTGACTACACCTCACGTCTGGAGTACCTTGCTGAACTACCTAAAGGAAAGATTCTTGGGCTCTTTGACACTACTGACATGTTCAAAGCAAAAGAGATATTAGCAGGTACTATGTGCATCTCAGGAATGATGCCCCTCTCACTATTGCAGACGGGTACCAACCAGCAGATCAAAGATCATGCCAAGAAACTTATTGATGTGGTGGGTAAGGGGGGAGGTTTTATTATGGGCCCAAGAAGTGCGCTGGATGAGTGTGAGCCCGAACGTGTGAAGATCTGGGTTAACTTCACTAAAGAATACGGTGTATACTAAACGAATAAGGAATTGCTTTCAAAGCCACAGCGGTTCTTGCCGGCCTCCCATTAATACCTGACAAACCAATTGACTTCGGGCTCCAAGACTATTGCCAGCACTGTACAACTGTAATTATTTTATTACCAGTGTTAAAATATATAAAGAGTAATTATAAGATGGAAAAGGGAACCTGGAGAGCTAAAACTGGCCTGGCACAGATGCTAAAGGGTGGTGTAATAATGGATGTGGTAACCCCCGAGCAGGCTAAAATCGCCGAGGATGCTGGCGCTTGTGCTGTTATGGCATTGGAGCGAGTGCCATCCGACATACGTGCCAATGGCGGCGTAGCTCGTATGGCTGACCCTACCATAATTGCAGCTATAATGGAGGCTGTGAGCATACCGGTTATGGCGAAATGCCGCATCGGCCATTTTGTCGAGGCCAGAGTACTGGAGGCAATGGGCGTTGACTTCATCGACGAGTCCGAAGTGCTTACTCCTGCTGACGAGAACCACCACATCTGGAAGCATGATTTTAACATCCCCTTCGTCTGTGGATGCCGCGACCTGGCTGAAGCATTACGTCGCATTGCAGAAGGGGCAGCTATGATTCGAACAAAGGGCGAAGCCGGAACGGGTAACATCGTTGAAGCTGTGAGACATATGCGAGCAGTCCAGGATGAAATTCGTAAACTTAAGGCTTTACCCCAGGAAGAATTAGTAGCTGAAGCGAAGTCCATCGGCGCACCACTGGAACTGGTAATGGAGATACATAATACAGGGAAGCTGCCCGTGGTAAATTTTGCTGCTGGCGGTGTAGCCACGCCATCAGATGCTGCCCTGATGATGCAGCTGGGCTCTGAGGGTGTGTTCGTTGGCTCAGGAATCTTTAAATCAAGCGATCCGCCAGCCATGGCAAAAGCTATTGTCAAAGCCACCACCCATTACCAGGACCCGGCTATTATCGCTGAGGTATCCAAGGGCTTAGGGGATGCTATGCCAGGCCTGGATATAAAGACCATACCCCAGCAAGAGTTACTGGCTACCAGAGGCTGGTAGATGCAACTGGCTGTCGTTTTAGTATGCAAAAAGTAGTTAGTAACGAACTAGATGCTCTTCTTGATACGCTTCCTCCTCATATCCGTGAGTTACTTCACCAGCAACCTGACCGTAGTGAGTTATTGGAAGTAGTCCTGGATTTGGGGCGACCCCCGGAAGCACGTTTCCCTCACCGCGAATTAATCCTTAATTCCAGGCAGGTTGACCACAGCGATATCGAACATGTGACATCGCGTGTCAGCGAGTTCACCGGTGATAATCGCGCTGGAATCGAGCGCACGCTCCACCGCATTTCAGCCGTACGGAATAGAAATGGAGGCATAATCGGTCTGACATGCCGTGTGGGCAGAGCTGTATTCGGCACCGTGAAAATGATTAAAGACCTAATCGAATCAGACAAGAACGTTCTACTTCTGGGAAGACCAGGCGTAGGGAAGACAACCATGCTGAGAGAAGTAGCCCGCGTACTGGCCGATGACTTCGGAAAACGTGTTATTGTGATTGATACTTCCAATGAAATTGCCGGAGATGGTGATATTCCTCATCCTGCCATTGGGCATGCACGGCGAATGCAGGTAGCCACTCCTGACAGGCAGCATGCAGTAATGATTGAAGCGGTAGAAAACCACATGCCTGAGGCTATCATTATCGATGAAATAGGTACCGAGCTTGAAGCTCAGGCAGCCCGAACCATTGCCGAGCGTGGGGTGCAGTTGGTAGGTACGGCACACGGAAACACCCTGGAAAACTTAATACTGAATCCTACTCTGTCTGACCTCATCGGTGGCATACAGACGGTTACGCTGGGTGATGAAGAGGCAAAGCGACGCCATACACAAAAATCCGTTCTGGAGCGTAAGGCACCGCCCACATTTGATGTGGTAGTTGAACTTATTGATTATTATCAGGTAACTGTTCACCCCAACATAATTGATGCTGTAGATGCTACCTTACATCAGCAACCCATCCAGGCAGAGCTCCGCTGGGTGGACAAAGAGGGGAATGTAAATAAGAAGAAGGTAACGTCACCCTCAGCGCTGGAAAACAACCGGGAAGTTACCTCGGGCGGAGCTATGGAAACAAAAGCGGAACTTCCGCTGTTTTATCTTTTCGGTACTAATCGCTCACGATTGCAGCAGGTTGCCAAAGAGGAGCGAAAGGAATTGAGAACCACGGCCAACCTCAAACAGGCTGACCTCTTTATCACCACACAAAGCTATTACCGTCGAAAACCACAGAAGATAAGGGATGCCGAGGCACTTGGCATACCGATTTATGTTCTCAAAAACAACAATACTGCTCAAGTGAGGCAATGCCTGGATGCGGTCTATCCTGTTACATCTCAAACAGGTTATATCCATTATATACAGCATATGTTAGCCAAGCACCAACACCTCAACCAAAGCTATAAGAACACAGAGTCCAACAATAAAAGAAAATAGAATCCATGACAGGGAAATTGAGGTAGTATTTGAGCCTATTTATCACATTTGAAGGTGGAGAAGGATGTGGCAAAAGCACGCAGGCCAGAGCTTTATACCAGAAGCTGCATCAGCAGGATATTCCTGTGGTGCTGACGCACGAGCCTGGCGGCACTGCTCTAGGTAACAAGATAAAGAGAGAACTAAAGAGAAAACGAGCGGACCCTGTTTCTCCCGAAGCCGAGCTATTTCTTTTCGTTGCTTCCCGAACACAGTTGACAGATCAGGTAATCCAGCCCGCTCTACAACAAGGCAAGATAGTTATATGCGACCGCTTCGGCTATTCAACGCTTGCATACCAGGGCTACGGACGGGAGCTCAAGATGCCTGCTGTAGAAACGATCAATAATATAGCAACCAAGGGTTTGAAACCAGCTCTCACTATCCTGCTGGACCTGCCACCCGAGAAAGGATTAACGCGAAAGAAGGGAGTAAGAGACCGCTTTGAACTGGAGGATATCTCATTTCACCGTCGAGTACGGGAAGGGTATCTCAAAATGGCAGCAGCCGAACCTGACCGCTGGCTGGTGATTGATGCCACAATGCCCAAAAAGAACATCACCGAAATTATCTGGGAAAAGATAAGTCAGCTACTGGCTAAGAGCGAGAGCAAGACATGCCCGTAATGACAGCGGCTGTAGCCTTAAGCGGAGGAGTAGATTCCTCCGTAGCCGCTCTGCTCCTTAGGGAATCTGGATACAGAATTATAGGAATATACATGCGGCTCTGGGATTCAGAACATTCACTACAACAACAAAACCAGGCTGAGCATGTCTGCCATATTCTCAACATCCCCTTTCACATAGCAGACTTACATCCAGAATTCGAACACCATGTAGTCAACTACTTCTACCAGGAATATCAACAGGGGCGAACCCCTAATCCCTGCATTGCCTGTAATCAATATATAAAGTTCGGCTTCCTTCTCCAGAAAGCCCTTTCACTGGGCGCTGATTACCTGGCCACCGGTCACTACGCCAGGATCGAACATTCAGAAGATAGCTACCTTCTGCTTAAAGCAGAGGATAACAGCAAAGACCAATCCTATTTCCTGTACACCTTAAACCAGGAAAAACTCAGGCATATTCTTTTCCCCGTAGGGAGCTATACCAGGGCCATGGTCAACCAGATTGCGAAGCAAGAGGGATTACCCCCACTATCCAGACCCAGCCAGGATATCTGCTTTATTTCCCATAAAAACTACCATTCATTTCTCAGTCAACACTTTTCAATCACGCCGGGGGATATTACAGATACTCGAGGCAGAATATTAGGACATCATCGAGGAATTGCTTTTTATACCATCGGTCAAAGGCATGGACTGGGGTTATCCTGTGGCAAGCCTCTGTATGTGATAAGAATAGAGCCTGAGCATAATAGAGTTGTTCTAGGCAGCGAAAACGAGCTTTATAGCCAGGGAGTTATTGCCAGAGACCTTAAATGGATAGGTGGTGAAGCTCCACCTGAGCCAATTGCTGCAACTGCCAAAATACGCTACAAATCGAAAGAGGCAGCAGCAACCTTGTCACTCGAAGAAGGCTACGCTGGTATCTGGTTTTCTCAGCCACAAAGAGCAGTCACACCTGGACAGGCAATTGTATTTTATAAAGGCAATGAGGTGTTAGGCGGTGGCACTATAGAAAGCTCACAGCCAATGACTCTGGACAATGAAAAGAAAGAATACATCACAGCCGCCTGATTTTAATTGCGAAAAAGAGCTTAAATTGCAGGGCTATGAGCTTATCGCCGGCATTGATGAAGCCGGGCGTGGAGCTCTGGCTGGTCCAGTAGTCGCCGGCGCTGTCATTCTGCCTTACTGGTATCACCCCGACTGGCTCAAGCTTATTCGTGATAGCAAGGAGTTAAGTCCCAGGAAGCGTGAATTTCTCTTTAAATTAATACAGGAAGAGGCATTAGCCGTAGGCACTGGCATAATGTCACACGAAGTAATAGATGATATAAACATCCTACAGGCAACCCTGCTGGCAATGAGGCAAGCGGTAGAAAAACTGCCAAAAAAACCGCAGTTTCTTCTTATTGACAGGCTGACCTTGCCGGGATGTGATATTCCTCAAAGAGGCATAACCAGGGGCGATAAGCTATGTCTCTCCATTTCCTGCGCTTCTATCATAGCTAAAGTCACCAGGGATCGCATGATGGAAAAGTTCGATGCGGTCTACCCCGGCTATGGATTTACCAGGCATAAAGGTTATGGGACACGAGAGCACATCTCCTGCCTGCAGCGGTTGGGACCTTCGCCAATTCACCGCCTGTCCTTTGCTCCAGTTAAAAAAGTTAATATAATCAAATCATCACTCGCCTGAAGAGGGAACTATAAATATGAATCGCCAGGAGACAGGCAAACAGGGAGAGAAACTAGCCCTGGAATTTCTCAAAAGGAAAGGCTATCACATTCACGAGACCAACTTCCGCTGCCGGGAAGGTGAAATTGATATTGTTGCCCAGCAGAAGGATTTCCTTGTCTTTGTCGAAGTTCGCACTAAGAGCAATCTGGCCTTCGGTACTCCGGAGGAATCAATAACGCAACATAAGAGGATGAAACTGGTCACAACTGCCCTATCTTACATTGATAGTCACCAAAATCTGCCCCCGCTATGGCGCATAGACATTGTAGCAGTGGAAATTGACCTCAAGGGCAGAACTAAACGCATCGAGCTGATTGAAAACGCTATCAGTGGCGATGATTTCTATAAAGCTGGCTTTTAACCTCTCCCATCCAACAACGCACGTGTTCCGCTTTACTATCGCATCTCAGCTTGTCCACCTCAACATCTGTGTGGAATGGCTGTACGCCAACATACGCCAGTAACTGTCAAGTATCTACCTCGCTGCACAGCTCAGTAGCCAATATTCCGTTGCTGATTTTATATTGGATTTCAGTTGAAACCAACCCAGGTGGTTATATTCTCCACGAGCTCACGCTTGCTCTCCAGCTTATTCGCCGGAAAGTCCCAGTCCGGGTAGCCAATAGCAATGGATATCGATATTCGCCTGGACTCCGGTATACCAACAAATTCTCTCAATACCTCCGGAAACATTACCCCCTGCCCGGAAATACAGGTGCCAAGACCATAGCCAAGTGCAGCCAGACAGATACTCTGGGTGATTATACCAATGTCAAGCTGTGAGATCGATTCCTCCATGGACCTGTCTGAAGATATTATGATAGCCGCCGGTGCATCGAAGAAACGGTACCCCCTTGTATTCCATTCTGCCCTCCTGTCACTATCTCCCCTCTCTATCCCCATGAGCTGAAAAAGCTGAATGGCGAGTTCTATCTGGCGCCGCCTGTAAACCCCCGTATAACTCTTATACGGTATATCTGGATGTGGAGCTGCTCCCGAAGCCAGCAACTCCATATTTCTGTGCTTAATGCGATCCAGCATTTCCCCAGAAACAACAGTGATGTGCCAGGGCTGGGTATTCGTGGCTGAAGGAGATCTGCCAGCAACCTTCAGCACTTCCATCAGAACCTCCTTCGGAACCATATCAGGCTTGTATCCTCTTATGCTCTTGCGTACGTTCAAAGCTTCGATGTTATCCATTGAGCGACTCCTTTCTAATAACCCTATCTGTTTTAGCTTTATTATACCAAGTAGCATAAAGGTATGGTAATAGCAAGATTAATTCTTTCTCTTTCCTATTACAAATTACAAAAGGAGAATTTCAAGTAACATCAACTTAATCCATAGAGAGCCATTGGCTACAAGTTCTGGCATCGCCTCACCCAAAATAATAAGAGGTAAATCCAGCCACAATATCAATAATTATTGACTCCTGCTGCCAATATGATATGCTGATTAGGTAAGGAGAGGGGGTAAATTATGGGTTGGAATAGAGCCAGCAGGATTCTCCATTGTGAGGCGCTAAGAGTGTTCTTCCAGGAGCAGGTTCGGGTATTAAAAAGGGATCGGAAAACGACAATCATACTGACAGCGATATTCTGTGCATTGCTGATAGCCGCTTTTATCGTTGGTATTAGTGATAATATACCAGGCATAGTGCTATGCTTCCTGGCTGCTACCATTCCCGTAATTGCATTTACATATACCCTGCGAGAGTTGAAAAAGTTACTAATACTACTGGGAGTATCAGTTGTAGGTTTCTTTGTCTTTGTAATTTTGCACAATGCTTTTTACGCATTGGGAGTAATTACCGGTCACATCGTAATATTAAGCCATCTAATTAATGCCCTTGGTGTGGTATGCTTTTGTATTGCTGTTTTCCTGTGCCCCGCCGCTTTTCTGGTAGGGGCGGTGGGCAGCATAGTGCTCACCATCAGGAGGCAGAAGAAACAGGCAGCTAATTAATCCGGTGGATTGCAGGTAAACACCATTATCGGCTACAATAAATACCAGAAAGTATTTAGAAAGGAGAATATACTAATGGAATTTACGGATTTAGAGAAGTTAATCAAAGGCCGGCGTTCTATCCACAGCTGGCAGGATAAAAAGGTCCCCGAAGAATTATTGCTGCAGGCTCTCAAGTTAGCCACATGGGCACCTAACGCGGGCAATCAGCAAAACTGGCACTTTTATGTCATTGTCAATCAGGATACCATCACCGCTATCGCTGATGCAGTTCAAGCTATCGCTGACCAGATAGCCTCATGGCCTGAAGCTACTAAATTTGGTGATGATGCTGCTAGAATGCTGGAGAGGGCAAGCATTTTCCGTAATGCACCGGCAGCTATTGCAGTGGCCTCTACCAGGTATCACTCAAGTATCGATCAGATTTTAACCGCCCGGGAAAAGATTGACCCAAAGGCAGGGCAGATACGCGAGTGGCGTAATATCGCCAACAGCAGCATCCAGTCGACATCTTCATCCATTGCTTATTTGCTATTGATTTTACACCAGATGGGTCTGGGCGCATTATGGATGACGGGTCCCATACAAGCCAAGGGGGAAATAGAAAAAATCCTCAAAGTGCCCCCTGAAATGGATATCGTTGCTTTCATACCCGTCGGCTATTCCGCCGAAAGCCCAGCTTTCAAGGGACGCCGACCGATCGAAGAAGTCTGCGAGGTTATCAGGTAGCAAGCAGTATTACCAGAGATAAATAAAATTAGCTGTTGCTTTAAGCTTTATTAGCTCCTATTGCTGATATAACATCCTGGCACTTCAGAAGAAGCGCAAGTAAATAACGTGTTGGTATTAAAGCTAAATCTAAGTGGAGTCTGGTGAATGACGACAGCCAAAGATGTGAAGGGAGGAATAAAAAATGGCAAATAAGGTTTTCGTGGTTGTAACCAGCAGGGATAAGGAAGTGTCAGCAGGAGTAGGGCTCAGGTATGCATTTAACGCAGCTACCAAGCCCTGGATGGATGAAGTTAAAATTATCGTCTTTGGTCCAGCAGAGGAACTCGGAGCTTATGACACTGAGGTACAGTTAAAATTAAAGGATTGCATGAAAGCTGGTATCGAGGTTCTATTCTGCAAGGCATGTTCTGACGAGTATGGAATAACCGGTATGCTGGAAGAAGCAGGCTTTAAGGTCATATATGTCGGTTCAGTAATATCCCAACTCCTGAAAGATGGTTGGGATTCGTTGACATTCTGAACTGGATATAGAGGTGTTTTCCCCTACCGTTGACCGTTTTACATAGAGATGGTTTATAAGCTCTGAGCCCATTTCACAGCGTTAGCGAATATCTTAAACCCATCTCCCCACCCCTCAACTCCTTTTCTTGTCCATTGCGGGTGTTGGCTTTTCCAGATATAGCGCTCCGGGTGTGGCATCACTGCAAAGATACGCCCCGAATCATCACAGATACCAGCGATATTCTCAATCGAGCCATTAGGATTATAAGGGTATCCTGCCTTATTATCCATCTCATCAACATAATACAAAGCTACCCTGATTCTAGCCAAAGCCTCGGGGACAGCAACCACCTTACCCTCACCATGAGCCACTGGAAGATAGAGGCGCTCAATGCCCTTAGTAAACAGGCATGGACACTCCTCATTGACCCTAAGATGTACCCAACGACATTCGAACTTGCCCGAATCATTGCTGGTAAAGCTTATCAACTGTTGGCTGCTAATCGGTCCAGGCAGTATGCCTGCCTTGACCAGTACCTGAAAACCATTACAAATACCCAGAATTAGTCGGCCGCTTTCAATGAAGGTTTGTATCTCCTGGCCCAGTTTCAGTTTAATCTCATTAGCCAGTACCTTGCCAGCGCCCAGATCATCACCATAGGTAAAGCCACCAGGAATAGCCATTATCTGGAAATCGCCAAGTTTTCGCTGATGTCGAATTAGCTCATCAATATGGACCAGCGATGTAACAGCCCCAGCCTGCTCAAAAGCAAAAGCGGTTTCATTATCACAGTTGGTCCCCTGTTCCCGCAGTATAAGTACCTTTACCTTATTCATAGCTTCCTACCACCTGAGCGGTTTCTGCCAGGCTTCCTTAAGTTTGTCAATTGGCTTATCTACCACCTTCTTAGCATCCAATCCATATATCTCAAGCCTCTCAGAGGCAGTGACCCTGCCAATTAAAGCAAAACTGGTATCGGCTATAATCTCCTCAAACCTATCCTTGTTCTCAGGAGCTACTGCCGCCAAAAAGCGGCTATTTGATTCTGAAAAGAGAATGAAGTCGTCTCTATCTATCGGCTGCCCCAATGGTACTTCACTTAGCCTTACCACAGCTCCCAGTTGGCCGGCAAAAGCCATTTCGGCAATTGCTACGCCAAGCCCGCCCTCACTCAAATCATGGCAAGCTTTGACCAGATCCTTTTCTGTAGCCTGGCTAAGTCTGTTCATCAATTCTCTGGCCTGCTGTGGTCTAACCACAGGTACGTTATTGCCAGTAAGTCCATTATCCATGAAATATTCAGAGCCTCCCAGTTCATTGTAGGTTTTCCCTACCAGGTAAACCAGGTCACCCTCCTGCTTAAAGTCCATTGACACCGCCTGCCCTGTATCTGCCATTACAGCAAGGGACGAGATAAGCAGGGTGTGAGGAATAGAGACAGACTTGCCTCCAATTTGAAGTTCATTATTAAGGCTGTCTTTACCAGAAATAAATGGCGTGCCATAAGCAATTGACATGTCGTAACAGGCCTGGCAAGCCCTAACCAGTGCTCCCAGGTTTTCAGTATCGCTGACGTCCCCCCAGCAGAAATTATCTAACAGGGCCACCCTCTCCAAATTTCCACCAACAGCAATTACCTGCCTCAGTGCTTCGTCAATGGCAGAAGCAGCCATCCAGTATGGATCAATATCTCCATAGTTTGGGTTAATACCATTGGCTATAATTACACCCATTTTCGAACCAAGTAATGGTCTGATAATAGCAGCATCACCTGGTCCGTCATTGTTCCTGCCCACCAGAGGCTTAAGCACACTGCTTCCCTGCACCTCATGGTCATACTGACGTATTACCCATTCCTTGCTACATACATTCCATGAGCTAAGAATTGACAGCAGGGATTCTCCCAGGTCTGGTGGTTTCTTAAAGATGGTTTCAGCGTGCTTCACTGGTTGCCATGATGCCTCAAGCTCAAGCTGGGGTCGGCCCTGATGTAAAAAGCCCATATCAAGGTCACCAACCAGGCTATCCTGATAGAACAGCTTAAGTCTCCGGTCACTGGTGAATTCCCCAATGACGGCTGCCTCAACATTCTCACTGGCAAAAAGAGCCAGAAGTTCTTCCAGACAGCGCTTGGGCGCCGCCAGTACCATCCGCTCCTGTGATTCAGAGATCCATATCTCATCGTATGATAAACCAGAATACTTTAATGGCACACTGTCCAGATAAACAATGACTCCAGTTTCAGCAGCCATCTCACCAACAGCCGAGGAAAGCCCACCACCACCACAATCAGTTATCCTGGAAAAGAGCCCTCTTTCTCGAGCCTGAATCAGAGCATCAATTATCTTCTTCTCAATGATGGGATTACCAATCTGTACAGCACTAAAGTAAACCTCGCTTGACTTCTCGCTGAGCTTCCCAGAAGCAAAGGTAACTCCGTGTATTCCATCGCTTCCTGTACGGCCTCCAATAAGTACTACCATATCACCCGGTTCCTGCCGACCTATCAATGCACACTCCTTGGGCATAATGCCAGCCGTGCCACAAAAAACCATGGGGTTAGCTAGATATCTTTTGTCAAATCTAACAGCACCATTGAGTGTTGGGATGCCTAAGCGGTTACCATAATCGGCAACACCCGCCCGTACACCCTTGAAGACAATGCGTGGATGTAACACACCGGGTGGCAGATCATCATATGAAAAATCGGGGGGAGCAAAGCAAAAAACATCAGTATTAAAGACTGGTTTGGCACTCAGCCCTGTTCCCAGCACGTCACGAACCACGCCCCCAAGGCCTGTTGCAGCCCCTCCATAAGGCTCAATCGCCGAAGGGTGATTGTGAGTTTCAACTTTGAAGCAGATAGCCCATTGACCATCAAAATCAATAACACCAGCATTGTCCTCAAAGACCGAAAGACACCATGGCATATTAAGCTCTCTGGTAGCTTTCATAATAGTATTCTCGAGCAGATTGCTGATTACACATTCACCAAGCTTGATTTTTGCCTTGAAGGTCTTATGAACACAATGCTCGGACCAAGTTTGGGCCAGAGTCTCAAGCTCAATGTCAGTAGGGTTACGACCCAACCTACGGAAGTAGGCAGCAATGGCTTTCATCTCGTTACGGGTGAAACCAAAACTCTGGGCAAGTCTTGACAGGCTTTTCTCACCTGCAGTAAGAAACTCAATTTTCTTTACCTTCAAGTGGTACCGAGGCCTTTCTGGAAAGACCATCACATTATCCTTGACTACATACTGTATAATCGGATTGACCAGTAATCTAGTCGTGATAACTTCGAGTTCATCGCCTCCGAGCTGCCCTTTTATGAGATAACGCCTGCCCGTTTTAACTGATCTAATGCCAACAATCCCCAGGTCCCTTACCGCCTTCATTACTGTTTCTTCTACAGGATCTGTGACTCCAGCATTATAGGCCACCTCAACAGAACAAACGCCTTCATCAGGCTCAGCTCTGTTCCTGTATTCATGCTGGTAATCATGGGTTACTGGATCAGCCAGTAGTTGGCGGCAAATTAGTTCCAGTTCCTCAGATTTCAGCTTGGCATCAAGCCAGTAAATATCAACCACACGCACGCTGGAGACAATATTTATCCCAAGGTCAAGTATATCCCGTAGGAGACTCTCCCCCCGGGCATCTGTTAGTTGGCTTTTCAAATATACTTCTATTCTATGCACTGGCGAATGACTGTAATTATGTTACCCTTCCGACTATTAGATTTTACCTCTTATAGAAAGCAAGCGGCTGAGCTATTTTACTATAGTTCTCTGTTTCTGCAAACTGAAAAGCCTTATGTCGGCAATCTGAGTTTGTGCTGCATTTTAAGTCAGGCTGGTTAAAGTAGTTTGGATGGTCCTCACAACGATGCTCACACGTATATGGACCTGATATGATAAACTTACACAAGCCCATTCCAGGAAATTAAGCAAAATACCTCCCGAAGATTAATACAACCAGGATTACAGGCAAAAGGTATGAGGAAGTTTGAAAAACAGGCAGTAATTTACACCTCCTCCTGTCACGGATTGGTTCACATCCTGGAACTGACCTATGGAGTCGTCCTGATTGGTATTGCCCAGGAGTTTGGAACTAGCCTGTTTGTCCTGGGGATACTGGCCAATATCATGGGCTTTGCCTTTGGGATCATGGCCTTGCCTGTTGGTCTTCTCGCCGACCGCATAAGTGAAAGACGTTTACTAATGCTTTGCTGCCTGGGAATGGGAGTATCCTCCATCGCCATTGGGCTCTCACCCAACATCCAGATTCTGAGAATAGCCTTGCTGGCTCTGGGACTGTCATTGGGCATCTATCATCCCGCAGGCTCTGCTTTCATAGCCAGAGTAGCCACCAATCGTGGCATGAGTTTCGGCTATGTAGGTGTAGGAGGTAATATAGGGCTCGCACTGGGGCCGATACTTGCCAGTGTTATCGCCTCCGCCCTCGGCTGGCGGGCATCATACTTGATCTTTGCCATACCCGCCATACTACTGGCGGTTATGTTCTTCTTTTTTAACCGTACCGAAGCGCCCACAACCCAGCAACCAATCATAACAGTAAGCACGGCAAAGACAGAATTGCGACCATTTATCCTGCCCCTGGCGCTCATTTTTTGCGCTTCAATTATGAACGGCCTTATTTTACGAGGCACGGTCACCTTTCTACCTCTATACCTCAGTGAACGAATCCATCTTAGTTTTCTAAATTTAGATAGCATACTGGCGGCAGGTTCATTCGCCAGCATAGCATTTGCCTTCGGGGTTGGCGGTCAATTCCTGGGAGGTTACCTTTCGGAAAAAAAACGACGTGAGAGCCTGGCTCTTGTAATAGCCATTGCGACAGTACCTCTACTCACGGTCATAGGCAATACTGAAGGCTTGGAGCTGATGACTGCTGCCGCCGCCTTTGCCTTTTTTAGTTTTATGGGACAACCAATATATAACAGCCTAATCGCCGACTACAGCCCGCCTGATTGGCGTGGCCGCCTTTACGGGATTGCCTATTTCTGCTCTTTCGGCCTTGGTTCTTTTTCTGCAAGTATACTGGGATATGTTGCTGTCCAATTTGGTATTAACTGGATCTTTATGGTGGCAGCCGGTTTCGCGTTGGTAACACTAGCATGTACCACATGTCTCCTGGTAAGAGCATTAAAGACCTCCAGGCATAACAAGTAAACCGGTTGTATAATGAAGAATATTAGAATCACTCTATACCTTAAAAAATCATCCTGCTGCCACTATGTATTAAAATCTACCCCAATGGAAGGATAAAACTAGACTGGAGGTAAAACCATGCATATTAAACTGACATTCCTGGGAGCATCACAGAATGTTACAGGCTCGCAGTACCTTGTGGAGGCTAATAACATCAGATTCCTGGTAGATTGCGGGCTTTATCAGGAAAGAGAGCATAGAGGGAGAAACTGGGAGAAGTTTCCCTTCCCACCTTCTACAATCAATGCCGTACTCCTAACCCACGCTCACCTTGACCATTGTGGTCTACTGCCCAAGCTGGTGCGCGCAGGATTTAATGGACACATCTACTGCACCGCTGGCACTTCAGAGATTACCAAAATCATACTTATGGACTCCGCAAATATTCAGCAGGAAGATGCAGAGTTTAAAAGAAAAAGACACCAGCAAGAGGGCAGAAAAGGTCCTTATCCCGAGGTCCCACTGTATACAACAGACGATGCCAGGGCATGCTTCCCTTTATTATCTCCCGTCCACTACGGTGACCCAGTCCAGATAGGTGATGGGGTTACAGCTACTTTTTACGATGCCGGTCATATCCTTGGCTCGTCCATGATAAAGGTCATAGTAAGCCAGAATGGAGAAAAGAGAAGCATTCTGTTTTCTGGAGATGTCGGGCGTTGGAACAAACCCATACTACGAGACCCAACCCTTTTTGATGAGGCAGATTATGTGCTGGTGGAATCCACCTACGGCGACAGATTACACCAAAACCAGGGAACCATCAGCGATGAGCTGGCCAAGGTGATAAACCCAACTGTAGAGGCTGGAGGGAATATACTCATCCCAAGCTTTGCCCTCGAGAGGTCTCAGGAAGTTCTCTACTACTTGAATCAATTACTGATTGAAGACCGTATACCCCATCTTACGGTCTTCGTCGATAGCCCTATGGCAGTAAGCGTCACAGAAGTATTTGAACATCATCCCGAACTATTTGACAGGGAGATGATGGGGCTCATCCGGCAGGGGAAATCACCCTTCGACTTTCCCGGCCTTACCATGGTCAGGACGGTAGACCAATCAAAGGCGATAAATTATATAAAAGGGTCTGCCATGATAATCGCCGGCTCTGGCATGTGCACTGGAGGAAGGATCAAATATCACCTGGCTAACAATATTTCCAGAAAGGAGAGCAGAATTCTCTTTGTAGGATATCAGGCAGTGGGTACCCTCGGAAGAGAAATCGTTAGGGGTGCTAAAACGGTGAGGATACTGGGGCAGAAGCACCGTGTCAGGGCAAGGGTGGCTCAGATAAATGGTTTTTCAGCCCATGCCGACAGAGATGAACTTTTTCGATGGTTATCAGCCCTCCAAAGACCACCCACCCACCTGTTCGTCGTCCATGGGGAGGCAGAAGCATCATTGCAGTTCGCCAAATATTTGAGGGAAAGAACCGGCTGGGAGATATCGGTACCCGAGTATCAGGATATGGTTATCCTGAATTAGTGGCGATAGGCAGTGTCCAATATTTCAAATCAAAGAGAAGTATGATTGCGGTTTTACCACGTGTTTCAACCCCGGCAGCAATCCTGTTACTGGGCCAGAGCCTTTCTACCGACAACCTCATGCTTTGTATACCATCTCTGAACTATTTCAATTACTGCGTCAGGCTCATCGCAAACTCTTAGTAAATCCAAATCTCTTTCGGAGATGAATTCTCTGGCCAAGACTGAGCTCTGCAGCCAACCCAGAAAACCTTCCCAGTAGCCGCTATTGAACAGTATCACAGGGAAAGGTTTCATCTTATAGGTTTGTATCAGGGTCAGTACCTCGGTCAACTCGTCAAGCGTTCCTAACCCGCCAGGGATGAAGACAAAAGCCGTGGCATATTTAACCAGCATGACTTTACGGGCGAAGAAGTGACTGAATGTTATTGACTTCGTGGTATATGCATTGCTGACCTGTTCCTCAGGTAGTTCAATATTTAGTCCAACTGACTTTGCTCCAGCTTTAAATGCACCTTTATTGGCCGCCTCCATAACACCGGGGCCACCACCAGTTATAATTGAGAAGCCCATCTCTCCCAACCGATGTGCTATTTCCTCCGTCTGTGTATAAAGCTCATCATCAGGCTTGAGTCTGGCTGAACCATATATAGTTATCGCTGGTTCTACCCCCGAGAGCTTATTAAATCCCTCGACCAGTTCACCTATTATCCGGAACATCCGCCAGGATTCTTCTTTGGCTAACTCGTTAATCTCATACTCGTATTCCATATTACCCTCCATATAAACAACTATTACAATAGCAAATCCACAAAAACTGAGCCATAATTCTGGACTATTTACAAACCACCATTATACATGCATTATTTCATATTATGGTGATGGCATGAAGATAGTGAGGATTAATAAATTTGTCTCCCCTTCGCTTACTGCGGTATGATGAGATAATCAATCATGTCACAGCCCTGTTTTAAAAACCATGTACGGATTAAGATGAAAAAACAAACAGCCGAACTTATATCCAACGTTTTTAACCCCTTCTTGATAGGGCTGTTATTAGTCCTGCTAATCTCGTTCGAAGCAACCAGCACCCTGCATGAGGCTATTAAATGGTCGCTACTCCTGACCGCCATTAATATATTACCGGTCTTCATATTTGCCTTCTATCTGGCCAGGCATAACAGGGTTGAGAGTATTTTTATCAATATTCGCAAGCAAAGGACCAGTATTTATACGCTGGGAATTATTCTGGCAGGTGTTAGCTGTATCATTCTTCTCTCGCCCAAAGCACCTTTGATGCTATTGGCTCTATCCGTAACCAGTTTTTCAGTGAATGTCATATTTATGTGTATCAATCTCCGGTGGAAGATCAGTCTTCATACTGCCTTTATCACTGCCGCAGTAACACTGCTGTTTATCCTGTATGGTTTCAGGGCTACAGCATCCCTGGCACTGGTCCTCCTGGTAGGTTGGGCAAGGATAGAATCAGACCACCATTCAGTGGCCCAGGTAGTTGCTGGTGCACTCCTGGCACCTGCGATTCTGGTGACAGTATTCCACCTTTTCGGTCTGACGTAGATATTCCAAACTGATGCTTAATTAATTCTATTAATAAAGAAAGGAGAAATAAAATTTATGACAACTAAAAATCTATCCCGAACTGCTGGTATTATCCTGCTTCTGGTGGTACTTCTTTCAGCGGCATGTAGTGGTGCAACGCCAAGAGGTAAGACGTACTCAACTCCTCCATCAATGATAATTGATACCAGCAAGCAATACACTGCTACCATTGAAACCAAGAGGGGAAACCTGGTGCTGGAGTTGTTCGCCAGCGATGTCCCAGTAACGGTCAACAATTTCATATTCCTGGCACGCGAGGGATTCTATGATGGTTCCACATTCCACCGCGTTATACCTAGTTTTATGGCTCAAGGAGGAGACCCCACTGGGACCGGAACTGGCACACCAGGTTATTCATTCGCTGATGAATTCACCGAACATACCCATGTGGCTGGTGCTCTGTCCATGGCTAATTCGGGTCCCGATACCAATGGCTGCCAGTTTTTTATTACCTATACACCCCAGCATGGCCTTGATGGTAAACATACGGTATTTGGTCAGCTAGTAGAGGGAATGGATGTCTTAAAAAATATTAAGCAGGGTGATAGCATAATACGAATAACCATAGAGGATAACTAACTGTTTTTGAAGCAATGTCTACACCTTTCAGGTTAATTCAGCATTATGTATAATACAGGTTAAGAGTACTAATATCGCATTATTTTTATGATATTCAAAGTAATCGGGAGGTAAAATGAATATCTTTAAAGTAATATTCCAGTCGGTAGTTGCACTTTTGGGAATAGGGGTTCTAGGATTCTGGGTAATAAGAAGAGAGGTTATCCCAGAAAATATTCTTCACTTTCTTTCCGTATTAGCCATTGATATTGCTTTGCCCAGTATTGTTTTCTCAAACGTGGTCTCAAATTTTTCTCCATCAGATTTTCCTGACTGGTGGCAATTGCCATTATGGTGGCTTGTCTTCTCAGCCGTCGCCTTGCTCTTGACAATTATAACTATGTTCGTATCTCAAAAAAGTACACGTAGCGAGTTTGCATTGAGCCTTTTTTTTCAGAATGGTATATTTTTCCCCTTAATCATAATTAGCGGGCTTTTTGGCAGAGAAACACCCTATTTGCTGCATCTTTTTATTTTTGTGATGTTCCATCCTACGTTGTACTTCGGTACATATCATCTGTTTTTTAGGAAGAGAGCTAACAGAACTGGCAGTAAGCTAAATTTAAAAAGGATATTAAATCCTGTACTGATCGCAACTTTAATTGCCGTCAGTGTTGGTTTACTTGGAATTAAAGATTATTTACCCGAGTTTATCATCTCCATATTTCAAATTTTAGGGGAGATGGCGCTTCCCCTCGTTATGATAATCCTTGGTGGCAGCTTGTACCTGGATTTCCAGAAGAAAGGGAAAATTTATGTTGCAGAAATTGTTAAATTTGTGTTAATGAAGAACATAGTTTTTCCTTTAGTCTTTCTTGGCTTACTTATAATAATTCATCCTGACTATAATGTTGCGCTTCTGTTTATTTTACAAAGCGCTGTCCCACCCATAACAGGAATACCTATAGTAACAGAACGAGAGGGAGGTAATAGGGCAATAACTAATCAGTTTATTTTGGCCAGTTTTATTTTTTCCATTATTTCTATTCCGGTAATATTTAATTTATTCAATACGTTTTTCCCTATGCCCTAAATTAAATGAGAAGCTGTATACCCATGTATATTATTCATTGGTATGGCTATATGCCTGATTAGGTCAGATACATGTGCAGACAGGTGTACAGGTGTAATGTAAGGATTTATATCTCATCAGAAGGATTTTGTCATGAAAATAAGAACAATTACCACAGGAGTCAACTTATCCTATCCTGCAGAAGCATCAACAATCAACAAAATCGCCGAATTTAATTCAAGAGCAAGAAAGGTCTTTGAAGGCAGGGGTTATCAAGTCCAAACACTAAGAATCACCACCCAGCCCTGGGTAGAGTATCTTGGCACATTGAACCACAGCCAGATAATTGGCGAAGTAAAGAACATCGAGAATATATGCCTGAACAATGGAATCGACTTTGTCAGCGTGGGAACAGTTGCCGACCTGAAGCTCATCGACTTAATTCCAGAAATAATTAAAGCAACTTCCAAAATTTCGGCTTCTGTGACAATAGGAGATATGACAGATGGCATAAACTATGAAGCTGCCAACAGAGCAGCAAAAGTAGTCAGGCGAATTTCACAGGAAACAGCTGACGGTTATGGAAATTTTCGCTTCGCCGCACTTTCAAACTGCCCGCCAGATATTCCCTTCTTCCCGGCAAGCTACCATAAAGGCAAAACCTGTTTCTCGATAGGTTTGGAATGCAGTGACCTGGTTTCCCAAGCCTTTGAGAAATCAAAGAACCTGGTAGAGGCTGAAAAGATTCTTAAATCCATATTTACCAACGAACTGATAAAGGTTGAAGAAACCGCAAAAGGAATCGAGGAAAAAGAGAGGGTTTCCTTCAAGGGAATTGATGTTTCAACAGTCCCCTCCTTACAGGAAAACGAAAGCATTGCCTTTGCCTTTGAAAAGCTAAAACTGGCCAGATTTGGTGCCCCCGGAACTCTAGCTATTTCAGGAATGATTACGCGAGTCTTGAAATCGCTTGATGTCAGGAAATGCGGATATTCCGGACTAATGCTGCCCATACTGGAGGATTTTGGTCTGGCGACCAGGTGCAGCGAAGGACTTTTAAGCACAGATACTATTTTGCTTTACTCCGCTGTCTGTGGTACCGGCTTGGACTGTATCCCCCTGCCTGGAAATATCTCCGAGCGTAAAATTTACTCAATCCTGTTAGATATGGCGACGCTATCCCTGAAATTAGACAAGCCACTTTCAGCAAGGTTACTTCCAGTTCCCAATAAAGAAGCCGGCGAAACAACATGTTTTAATTCACCTTATCTGGTCAACTGTAAAATATTACAGGTAAAATAGCTGTTTGCCTCACCGGGTTACTGATTTAAAAGCTCATCCACATCTATATACTGATTGACAGTAAGCTAACCAACGAATACTATTTAACTGCGGACCATTTTAAAAGGAGGCTTAGTATAATGACAATACATGCAGAAGATATTACAGTGGATAGAAAAGACCAGCTAGAGAAAATTGAAGGTGTTTGTCTGCCCGATGAGACTATTCGAGCTGTCTTCGATTTAAAAGGTCGGGGCACAGGATTCCTGGGAATCACTGACAAGCGGATTATCTATTATGACAAGGCATTCCTGAAGAGTAAAAAGGCTCTCGTCAGTATACCGCATCACCATATTGCGTCCGTGGCTAGCGAGGACAATAAGGGATTCATAATCAAAAGGGGATTCCTTATCAGTGATACACTCACTATCAGCACTATTGGGCTTGAGCCTAAAACCTTTGAGTTCAGGGGTGGCGAAAAGGCTCACCTTGCCCACAATATCATCATGGAATATCTGCTAAGGTAGCAGGCGCTATTGCCTTCACCAATGATGCATGGCAGAGACTGCGGCTCAGCTATTCATTCTGTGTGGCTAATTTTTGCCTTCTCTTTCTCCAGACAACTCCCCAGATAATCAATCCAATAGCAACTATTATGCCAGCGATAAGCCACCAGTTGATGGTTCTAGACACCGTGAACTCACCGCTCAATCCAGCAACTTCCACCTGATACTGCCCATAACCCATTCCAGATAAGGTAAAGTTCACCTGCTGACCTTGCCCCCCAACCAGCGTGACATTTCTGGTATCCACTGTCTCGCCGTTTACCTTCAACTCGACAACATAAGTGCCCTCCTGCCCACCATCATTTGCCATACTAGTGCTGATGGTGACGCCTTCACCTGTCATGGTCACGAAGGTAACAGGTCCCCATATCTCCCTCATACTTGTAGCGATGTTCAGGTTGCTTGCCACAAAATGGGCAGGTGGTGATGGTGCTGGCGGTGGCGGTGGCGCTGGTACTGGTTCTGGCGGAGCAACTGTGGCCAGTATGGCTACCTGACTGAAGTGGGTTACCATGCCAATTGCTTTTCCAATCTCAGCAACACGGCCCTCTTCTCGTGTCAGTCCAACCCACTCACCCTGCTCGCTATCGTAACTGACAATATCCAGCGTCGAAGTTCTTTCAGGCAATGCATCTGGGTCATAGTCTAATATCACACCAACCGATTGATCAAACCAAACAGTATCGCAGGCGCAGGTTGTATCATAGGGTTTTTTATCACTAGTATAAGCCGTAAAGTTATAAACTGGCCCCACAAAGGCCATACCATCCGGTGCTGGCGGTGATTTTTCAGCCGGGCTCATTACTATTACTTCAGGGCAAAAGCCACCACATGTAGGACATTCACCACCACAAGCCACCTTGGTGCTTATTTCAAGCTCCAGGAAATGTACCTCATCAGGATCAGGAGTAATATATGATTTGACAAGTCTGCAGTCGCTACATGTAATCTCTAGTCTGGTTATTTCACCCAGC
>Ga0209986_10001480_pt1 | contig 22503 bp, 29 predicted proteins | sample BlataG_FD_183168 | JGI IMG/M metagenome (GOLD analysis project Ga0209986, IMG submission 183168) | Deep subsurface microbial communities from Black Sea to uncover new lineages of life (NeLLi) - Black_00105 metaG (SPAdes) (version 2) | ecosystem: Environmental > Aquatic > Marine > Oceanic >... | reverse complement strand
TGCTCTCCACCCCGCCTCGCGGCGACGCAGTTACAGTCGGTTACAGACCGGAGAGCGCATGCCTGGAGAGGACTTTCACCTCTCTGACCATGCACGCTCGCAGGCGCACTAGGGGCGGGTCTAAGACCCGCCCCTACTCTAACAACAACCCGTCATGGTCTACCAGAGATCATTCGCGCTCTGAAATCATTCTCTGCCCGGCGCATTAACGAACTCAGATGCACGCCCGGCGCGTTGGTGTGGCAGCGAGGATACTACGAGCATATCATTAGGAACGAACGTCAATTGAATCGCCTTCGAAACTACATCGAAACAAATCCACTACGTTGGAAAACGGACGCCGAAAATCCTGCTGTGCAACGTTGATCGTTTACTGACGGTCATTTCCGGAAGGAACTAGTAGCTACCCATCAATGATGCCGGATAAATCTCCCGGACCGGGTTGTCGTCTCTTCACATAACCCATTGCTAAGCTCGGGTCATCATCGTGCCGCACTTTTTGCACTTCTTCTCAAAGCAAGGCTCTCCTGCTATGTGAGCTACTTTGTGCCCGCAATTCGGGCAGACACAATCTCCGTCAGGTCCAGCAGCACGGGGACCACCCATACGACCAGGGCCGCGGCCCCGGCCGCGGCCATCACCCTCTCCCCTTTTTCGACCTAGGCCCATTTTCCACCCTCCTTTACTACACAATCTTGAATGTAGTTCCGAGCTTAAAGAGCTTAAACGTGGTAATCAGTCAATAAGAAACTGAACCTATCAACGACTTGCATTGTCACCCAGTTATAAATCTGATTCTTACCCTTGCTGACCCTGACCACATCCACCATGTCCGCGATGATGATCGTCCCCGTGCTTTCCACCATCTCGGCAAGGTTCAGCACCCGCTAAGTCGCCATTCAGGTAGCTTTCCAATACCACACTTACCGTCCCAGACCCTCCAGTAGCGGTCTGGATACCTAATTGCTGAAAGAAGTCAATTGCCCTCCGCCCCATCCCGCCACTGATCATCACCTCCGCTCCCTGGCTGTGAATAAAATCTGGAACCATCCCGGGTTGGTGGTGCTCGTAATACGGATTGTCGATCACCTGGACGTCTTGGACCTCCTGGTCCTCCACGTTCACCAACACAAAATAAGGGCAGCGACCGAAGTGATGGCTGACCGCACTCTCTAACCCATTATTCGTCTCAGCTGAAATTGCTATACGCATGAACTAACCCTCCTTGTTAATGAGTTGTGTCAACGCTTCTGCACCGATGTATCCCTCTACCCTGATCTTCTGGGCCGTGACCCCCGGCACCTCTGCCACGGCTTGTTTGATCTGAGTTGCCAGAAATACTGCAAGCGGGCACAACGGCGACGATGGTCTGAAGATATAGCTAACACATCCCTCCGAGTCGACCATCAAATTATCAATTAACCGCATCCGCACCACATCCGCCCGGGTCTCCGGATCAATGACCTCACGCAGACGGGTGATAATTGACCCCCGCAATGGAGACGACACCGCCTCGCTCACAACCCCACCTCCATCAACTCTGCAGTAACTCGCGTCCATACTTCACGCAACGCCTGGCTGGCGATCCCATCCGGCTGGTACACGGTCACCGGATACCCATGCATAATTGCCTCGATTACCGACGGGTCGAAGGGTATAGCGCCAATGATCTCAATCCCCTGGCCCTGGCAGTAGGCTTCGATCTCCTCCGCCCCAGTTTGATACAGATCGGCTTTGTTGACGCAGACCAGTGCCCGTACTCCGAAGTGGCCAGTGGTACCTAATATCCGGCGCATATCATGTACACCAGCGACCGACGGCTCGGTAACGATCAAAGCCAGATCCGCGCCAGAAACGGCTGAGATTACTGGACAACCAATTCCAGGCGGTCCATCTACAATTACCAGCTCATACCCATCGTCAAGGGCCAGCAACCGAGCATGTTGTTTGATCAACGTGACCAATTTGCCGGAGTTCTCTGCGCCGGGTTGCAGCGCGGCGTGAAACAGCGGTCCATAACGACTATCCGACCTGAACCATTTCCCGGCGATCTGGTCTTGCATACTGATCGCATCAACGGGGCAGCTGTAGACGCATGCCGCACAACCTTCACAGGCGATGAGGTCTACATGGTATAGGCCTTCTACCTGGTGGATGGCATCAAATCGACAGACCTGTTCGCATTCGCCACATTCGGTGCATTCCAAATGGTCGATCTTCGCCACCTGTCCACCCCAGAAATCTTCCTCCTGGAGAACGTGTGGGGCCAAGACCAACTCCAGGTTGGCAGCATCCACGTCGGCATCTGCCATTACAGCTGGAACCAGCACTTGTCCCTCCGCCGCCAGGTGAGCAAACGCTGCTGCCACACTGGTCTTCCCCGTACCTCCCTTGCCACTTACGATCACAAGCTGTTTCATCTTACACTCATTTACTATATCTTCACTATTTTCGCTCCGACTGGATCTGCGATCCACTCGTTACCCATGCTTGGTCAAAGCTACTTTGATATGACGGAGGTCTCAGATCCCCATCGAGTCCAACTGTATAAGCCACGCCAATTGCTCACCTCCGTAGCAATGGGTCCCGGAGACTCACTATAAAGCTGCCTTTTGTCGCTTCCCAGTCAGCGACAGAATCCGGGTATATAGCTCCCGAAAGCGGGGTATATACTCCGGGAAGGACTCGACTAGGGTTCGCCCCTGGGCAATGGCCTCACCAATGCGCCGGTCAAACGGAATGCGCATCAGAATCGGTAAGCCTTCCTGGCGGCAGGTTTCATCCACCCCGGCATCACCAATCCCATCCCGATTCACAACCACCCCTGCCGAGAGATCCAGATCACGTGCCAGTTGAGCCGCCAGGCGGAGGTCGTGCAGGCCAAAGGGTGTTGGCTCTGTCACCAGGATTACAAAATCTGCACCCCGAATCGACTCCACCACCGGGCACGACGTACCTGGTGATACATCACGGATTACCACCTCTCCATTCGGGAAAGGCTCCCAAAGTTTAAGTTGACGGATGACCGGCACAGCCATTGGCTCGCCAATGTTTAGAACACCATGAGCAAAGCGAATACCGTCCATTGCCGTCCCAGCTTCTAAAACGCCCAAAGGTCTGGAAACTTCCAAGATCGCCTCCTCCGGACAATTGAGCCCACAGCTACCACAGCCGTGACACAACTCAGGGAAGACCAGTACCTTACCTGCTAAAACCACAATAGCGTGAAACTGGCATACTTCCGCACAACGACCACAACCAGTGCAACCGCTCTCGTTCACCTCCGGAATTAGCATGCTAACCTGCTGGCGTTGGTCGAACTGTGGTTTCAAGAAAAGGTGAGCATTGGGCGCCTCGACATCACAGTCTAGGATCACTGGAGAGGACCCCAAAATCGCTAGAGCCAAGCTTGTGGCCACAGTCGTTTTGCCAGTGCCCCCTTTGCCGCTGGCAACCGCGATTATCATCAGCCCCGCCCAAATCCACGGCCACCGCCTTGATGGCGCTTTGGACTCGTGGCGCCGGTAACCCGTTCGAGCTGTTCGGCTAAAAGTGCCTCCAGCGCCTCGCTTACCCGCCCCCCTCGCGCCGTATACATGTGGATGCCAGCCGTTTCCAGCGCAGCATAGGCGTTCGGACCGAAATCCCCACTAATGACAGCCTGCACACCCCGATCAGCGAGGAATTGAGCCGCTTGAGTCCCGGCCCCGCCCCTGGCTTCAACAGCAGGGTTAGGTAAGGATTCCCACTCTCGCGTCTCCGCATCGACCAACACAAAATAGGCACAGCGACCAAACCGTCGTTCAAGCTCCGCTTCAAATTGAGGTTGTTCGGCACTAATCGCTACTTTCATTCTTTCCCTCCAGTTGTAAAGTTTGTTTCATTGACCGTACTGAAAAAACGCAAGCTCGAGAAACAGACATTATTTTGTCATTCACTACATAACATACCGAGAAGCGGCTAAGCTCTGGATGTTTGATCTAACGGGCTAAACCCCACTCCTAAAACCCGACCGCACAATGTTGACCAGACGGACACCCGCCTGATGTACCTGGCGGAAGTTTGCCCCTTGGGCCACTGCTCTCACAACCGGTTCGATCGCCGTCACTACCGAACCACAAATCATATCCACTCCATAATCAAACAGTACTTGGCTTAAGGGTGTGCTCGGACCCAGGATAACAACCAGCGACTGAGGTGAGCACAGTTCAAGCAGATTCTCCATAGTATGATTGACCAGCGTCATACCGGTGATGGCAATTACTTCCGCTTGCGGTACAACCTGAGGAGCAGCCTCAGCCGGTAAATCCCCCTCTCGTGGATGGCGATCTAGTACGATGAGTTCACCAACCTTCGACTTGAGTCGAGGCACAAAAGGAAAGTGCCCGACGATGACCACGCGCTTACCAGCGCCATGGGCAGCGATGACGTGCTCCGCGTTACCTTCGTCCCACAGTTCGGGCGGTGGGGGGGGAAGCAGAGAGTTAATCGCCGCCACCCCAACACTGGCCAAGGTTGGACGATCTACCTCAAGCGCTAGCTTCGCTAACTCCCGTCCGGAGAGGGTCGTAAGAAAACCAGCCTGCGGCACCTGCGATTCACCACCATGCTCGTGGGGGCTATGAAGAGTTGAGGACAGACCACAACCCTGCCGGCCCTCAACCTCGGTGACAACAGCTGTCCAATGCAGACCGATGTGAACTTGGACCACTTCACCTTCAGGAATAATCGCCAGTAAATCGTTAAGTAATTTCATATCACTCACTTCTGCTACAATGGTAAAACTTTATTTATCCACCATCCCCTGCCAGCGGTCCCTCCCCCATGTCGCCTGGCATGACCTCGCCCACGTCCTTCCAGCGCTCGGTGGACGTTGCTACCACCACACTCGGGGCAGTAATGACACGCCCGAGATAGTTTCATGTACTACGTTCGTCATCCCCATCCTCGTAGGTTTTCAACAGAAGATCGATCTCCTTCCGCGTACGGCTCAGATCGTCGATCCAGTCTACCAATTGTCCTTCACCCAACTCGGTGAGAGCGTACACCCGTCTCCGCGGCCCCTGGCTCTCCTCATCCCAACGTGACCGGACCCAGTCTGCGGCTTCCAAATCGCGTAATGCGCGGTATACCAGGCTTGGGTCGAAACGCTCAGGGTTGAAGCCAAAATGTTCCAGCTTCGACAGTAGGGCATAGCCATGAGCCTCACCCCGTCGTAGCAGTAGCAGCAGGCACGGCTGTAAGAATTGCATTACCCGCCGGCGTCTCCTGCCTCGGCCTCGACCCCTCCGATGTCCGCGATGTGAATCCATACCAGGCATACCACAGCAGTGTAATCAACTAATGACTATTTGTCAATAGACAATTTATCACAGATGTATCATCATGATCTCGGTGAGTGTACCTAACGATTGCCCACGGGTGACTGCAGGCGACCAAGACCATCCATTCAGGCATCCTGCGAGGCTTCCGCATCAACTGGTTATTAACTGATACATCGATACCCGCATTCCTAAGTACCTCATAATTAACTATTGACAACTTATTACTAATAGAGTAATATTCGTTTATAAGAATCATTCTCCATTTAACCCCTATTCCGACCAGATCCAGGTGAATATCTTGGTCGGAGGATAATGAGAACCAAAGACAGTACATGCTGAACGAACCATCAACCCGATTACAAGAAATAATAGCCAAGTTGAGGAAGCAAGGTCATCGGATGACCCCGCAACGCATGGCAGTTATTAAGACCCTGGTCAATTGTGAGGAGCACCTAACCGCCGAGCAAGTATATGACCGGGTGCAGGTTGATTTTCCCATGACCAGCCTTGCCACCATCTACAAAACGATAACCATCCTCAAGGAAATGGGAGAGTTGATCGAGCTCAGCTTTCCCAACGCCGGTAGCCATTACGACTGCCGCAATCCATTCCCCCACCCACATTTTATCTGCACCCAATGTGGCAATATCACCGATGTTGATGTCTCCGATCTGGTTGGCCTTCCCCAGCAAATCGCTAAGAGGACAGGCTACAAGGTAATCAGCCACCGCCACGATTTCTTCGGCATCTGTCCCCAGTGTCAACTGAACGATGGACAAATAAAGTACCCAAAAGAGGTGTAACTTAGCAGGTGGGATAGAATGCGAATCCAAAAACAGTATTAATCAGAGTAAAGAAATATTCAATTGCAAAATGGAGGAATTACAATGTTTAGCAAGAAAGTCCGGGGCGTAATGAACCTACAGATCAAATATGAGCTTGAATCAGCCTATATCTACCTTTCAATGGCGGCTTACCTCGATTCTATTACCCTTCCCGGCATGGCACACTGGATGAAGCTGCAGGCTCAGGAAGAGGTAGCCCATGCGATGAAGTTCTATACCTTTATCAACGATCGAGGAGGCCGAGTAGAACTCCAGTCAATTGACCAACCCCCAGTCGAGTTTGAGGCTCCTCTCGACATCTTTGAGAGAGCCCTGGCTCATGAGCAAAAGATCACCGGTAACATCAATGATCTATATGCACTGGCTATTGAGGAAAAGGACTATCCTAGCCAGTTGCTTCTACAATGGTTTATCGATGAGCAAGTAGAAGAGGAGAGAAACGCTGGTGACATCGTAGAGATACTCAAGAGAATTGGCGATGAGGGCCACGCTCTGCTTATGCTGGATAAAGAGCTGGGCCAGAGGCAGCCTTAGGCTGAGCAGGAAGCTAAGTAAATCCAGGATGGAATATAACCATTAGACTTCGGAAATCTTTGAGACTTCCGAAGTCTGAACAACGCAACATCTGATCAAGATCATTCATTAAGGAGGACTGATATGGAGAAGTGGGAGTGTCTGGCATGCGGCTACATCTATGACCCGGCAGTAGGCGATCCTGATTCGGGGATCCAACCTGGTACAACCTTTGAGGATATACCCGATGATTGGGTTTGCCCGGAATGCGGCGTAGGGAAGGACATGTTCGAGAAGGTTAAGTGAGGTGAGGTGATGAAACCAAGAAAGATAAAGGACGACATCTACTGGGTGGGGGCCGTTGACTGGGATCGCCGGCTATTTGACGATCTCATCCCGCTCCCCGACGGCACCAGTTACAACGCTTACCTAATCCGAGGCAGCGAGAAAACGGCACTGATAGACACAGTTGACCCCACCATGTCACACATTTTGCTCAGCCGTCTAGAACAACTGAGCCCTGAGCACATTGATTACGTCATCGCCAACCACGCCGAGCAGGATCACTCAGGCGCGCTCCCGCAGATTCTTGAGAGATACCCCGAGGCGAAGGTCGTCTCCACGCCCAAGTGCAAAGGGATGCTCGTAGATCTGCTGCTGGCACCGGAAGACCGCTTTCTCACGGTGGACGATGGCGCGACGTTATCGCTGGGTAACAGAACGCTCGAGTTCATCCACGCGCCGTGGGTTCACTGGCCCGAGACAATGCTAACCTACTTGCGGGAGGATACAATCCTCTTCCCCTGCGACTTTTTCGGCTCCCACATGGCCACCACCGACTTGTACGTCACCGACGAAGGGCGGGTTTATGAGGCGGCCAAGCGTTACTATGCAGAGATCATGATGCCGTTCCGCAAGATCATCCAGAAGAATCTGGAAAAAGTCCGGCAGTACGAGATCTCCCTCATCGCCCCCAGCCACGGCCCGATGTACGGACGGCCAGAGTTCATCCTGGAGGCATATCACGATTGGGTTTTCAGCGACCCGAAGAACATCGTCGTACTCCCCTACATCTCGATGCACGGCAGCACCCTTGCGATGGTAGACCACCTGGTGGATGCCCTGGTTGAAGAAGGAGTGGCTGTGGAACGGTTCGACCTAGCCGCCACCGACATCGGGAAACTGGCCATGGCGCTGGTGGACGCCGCTACTATCGTTATAGGATCGCCCACCGTCCTTACCGGCGCACACCCAAACGTCGTCTACGCGGCCTACCTGGCGAATGCCTTGCGGCCCAAGGTGAAATTCGTCTCGATCATCGGCTCATACGGCTGGGGCGGCAAGATGGTGAAGCAACTCGCGGGCATGATCCCCAACCTGAAGGTGGAGATACTGGATCCGGTTGTCGTTAAGGGCCATCCCAGTGACGAGGTTTTCGCTGCTCTGAATAAGTTGGCGGCCGCCATCGCGGAGAAACACAACGCGCTGAATTTGCAGTAGGGATAAGTCAATAACAAAGAAATGATGATCATCGAGTTAGAGGAAGCAGGCATGGCGCGGAAAGAAATCGTCGAACAGTTGGAGACGCGATTAAAGTCGAATATCGGTTTTGAAGGTGAGTGACGAAAGGAAACCAATGAAACAGTACATTATCGTAGGCAACGGCATCGCGGGCATAACGGCGGCGCAAACCATTGTACGGGCCGACCCTGCCGCCGATGTGCATATCTTCGGCGCAGAGCCCTATCCCTACTACCGTCGTCCTCTCCTGTGGGAATTCATCGCTGATCAGACCGAACAGGAGGCCCTGTTTTTTCGACCTAAGGCGTGGTACACGGAGCGCGGCATCCACCTACACCTTGGGGTTCGAGTCACCGGGCTAAACCCTCAGGCTCATAGTCTAATTCTAGCTGATGGATCGAATGTAGAATTTGACCGCCTTTTGCTAGCTACAGGGTGTCGCCCCTTCATTCCCCCCTTCGAGGGCGTCGACAAAAAGGGGGTCTTTACTCTTCGCTCGATAGAAGACGCAATTTCTATCAAGGAGTACGCACAGGGGGTTTCCACGGCGGCCATCATCGGTGGGGGGTTACTAGGCATCGAGACGGCCCGGGCGCTGACCTCTTTGAACATCAATGTATCGGTGATTGAGTTCATGCCGCATTTATTGCCGTTACAATTGGACACAGAGGGGGCCCAAGCGTTGCAATCTCTGCTTGAATCAATGGGACTGCACATCCTGACCGGCGCCTCAACTGAAGCCATCCTGGGCGATGAGCTCCCTACAGGCGTCCGCATCAAGGATGGACGTGTAGTGGATGCTGAGTTGGTCTTGATTTCTACCGGGGTCCGCCCTCGGATCGAGCTGGCTCGGGAAGCTGGGATGGATGTGAACCGTGGTGTGGTTGTTGACCAACAAATGTGCACAAGCGCGGCTGATATCTATGCCGCAGGCGACGTAGCCGAGTTCGAAGGAACCATCTATGGCATCATCCCAGCAGCCATAGATCAAGCTCGAGTTGCTGCAGCAAACATGGTCGCCAGCGGTAGCGCCACCTATAACGGCACTGTCCTCTCCACAACCCTTAAAGTGGCTGGGGCAGAATTGACCTCGATGGGGGAATATCTGATCGAAGGAGATGAATATACACAGTTACGACAGACTGATGAGGGAACCGGTACTTACCGTAAGATTGTGCTACGTGAGGGGCGCATCGTAGGCGCAATCCTGCTCAACGATAAAAGCCGCGTGGCACCTGTTTCCCAATTGATTAAACTTGGCACGGATGTCTCCACTCATACCAACCTATTGCTGAATGACGACTTCGAGTTGAAGTCGCTATTATAGATCAACTCCATAGTGCAACCGGAGATCTCATCTTGGGGGATTAACATCATAGCTCAACATATTTATCAATAGAGGGTTACATATTTATTAACAGGAGAAAAGTATCATGACCGAACTAAGCGGACGTATCCAGAAGGCTGACTGGAAAAAAGAGAAGCACGTGCCAGTCATTGAATGCCCGGATCAGGTGAAGGCAGACGAGGTATTTGAAGTGAAGGTCGGACTGGGAAAGGAGATCGCTCATCCCAATACCACCGAGCACCATATACGTTGGATTAGCCTCTATTTCCACCCAGAAGGTGATAAGTTCACCTACGACGTGGGGCACTTTGAGTTTAATGCTCACGGCGAGTCCGCTGCAGGCTCGAACGAGGGTCCCGTCTACACTCATCACGAGGTGACCACATCGTTGAAGATTAGCAAGTCGGGTACGCTGTACGCCCTGGCCTATTGCAATATCCATGGGCTGTGGGAAAGCAGCAAAGATATCGACGTAAACTAAGATTTAGCTACCTGTGCCGATCATCACTACAGATCAAACCTGTTGGGTAACACGATAGAACCTATCAAAGAAGGAGATACATCTATGGGTGAGATGACTAAAGCCAACTTGGAAGCAGCTTTTGCCGGCGAAAGCCAGGCACATATGAAATATGCCATTTTTGCTGATGAAGCAGAAAGGGAAGGCTACCCCGAGATAGCGCGGTTGTTCCGGGCAATCTCTTATGCCGAGCGAGTTCACGCCACCAACCACCTGCGGGAATTGAGCGGCATCGGTGACACTGCCACCAACCTTGAAGTAGCTTCTGATGGTGAGAATTATGAGAACACCGAAATGTACCCTGCATTTGACGCTGTAGCCAAGCTTCAGAAAGAAAAGGGTGCGATCCGCAGCTTTTACTATGCCCTAGAAGCTGAGAAGATCCATGAGGTCATGTACACCGAAGCCAGAGAGTCAGTAATAGCAGGCAATGACATCGAGACTGCTCCGGTATTTGTCTGCCCTGTCTGCGGCCATACAGCAATCGGTGAAGCCCCAGATAAGTGCCCTGTCTGCGGTTTGCCCAAAGACAAGTATCACCAATTCTAGTTGGTGATGGACTGGGTCGTGTAAGAACAGCTCATTAAATTCTGTAAATAAACCGGGGAGTGAAGCGCAGGACCAAACCAGAAGGATTTTTCCCCGAACGAAAGCCGTTATCAGAAGTAAGATCTACGATCAAGCTAATCTAACTATATATTAATAATAATGTAGTATAAATAGATTAAATAGATAAATTGTCGTAGCCATCCACATGGGGATGACGGTTATGGCACCTGGTTTACCGATACTAAAATAATTGAAGACAAGCTGATTAGGTAAGGATATGTTTGGAGAACTTGTTTATCTGGATAATGCCGCCACCACTCGGTTGGACGAGCGTGTGCTGGAGGCTATGACCCCTTTTTTCCTGGACACCTATGCAGTCGCTACTTCTCAATTTGGCTATTCGGCTGGCATTGAAGCTAGAGAAGCCCTCGAATCAGCCCGAGCAACCATTGCCAGGACCCTGGGGGCTCAACCAGAAGAGCTTGTGTTCACTTCTGGGAGCACAGAGTCGAGCAACATCGCAATCAAAGGAGTAGCCCTGGCGCTGAGTGAAAAGAAGGGCAAGCATATTATCACCTCGCGTATTGAAGATTTTCCCGTTCTATACAGCGCTCGAACCCTGGAAAAACAAGGTTTTGAAGTGACATATCTCGACGTTGACGAGTTTGGGCGATTGGACCTGGATCAACTGCGTGATTCCATCACCCCAGAGACTATTCTGGTATCGATTCAAGCAGCCAATCAGGAGATTGGTACCCTACAGGACCTGGTCGCTATTGCCAAAATCTGTAAAGACAAGGGGGTACTCTTCCACACAGACGCGACCCACGCTTTTTCTCGTGTGCTGATTGATGTGCAAGAGGTGCCGGTCGATCTAATGACGGTGACAGCCCACCTGATCCACGCTCCCAAAGGTATCGGTGGATTGTATGTTCGTAAGGGCACTCCGTTGACCAAGTGGATGGACGGTGGCTTTCAGGAATTCAACCTACGGGCTGGCGAGGAAAACATACCGGCTGCGATTGGGTTTGCCAAAGCGGTGGAATTGATCACGCCTAAAGAAACCGCCCGATTAGAGCAGATGCGCGACAGATTGATCAATCGGCTGTTACAGATTCCCCACTCACAACTCAATGGCCACCCCACATTACGGCTGCCCCACAACGTCAACGTATCGTTCCGCTTCGTCGAGGGCGAGTCGATCTTACTACATTTAGATATGAGAGGCTTCGCGGTCAGCACCGGCTCGGCCTGCTTTAGCCGCTCATTAGAGGCTAGTCACGTCATTCTGGGCATTGGGGGCAACCACGAACGAGCACATGGCTCAGTCCGCTTTACCTTTGGCCGTTTTAACAAATCCGGTGACGTTGACGCAGTGGCCGATGCTATCGCAGATGTCATTGAGCAGCTACGGGAAATCAGCCCGTTGGGAAAGGAGTTGTAGATATGGCTGGACTTCCTTACGGTGAGACCGTGATGGAGCACTTCCGGCACCCACGCAACGTTGGGCGTATTGATGAACCCGACGCCAAGGCCATTGAAGGTAGCCCGGCTTGTGGCGATATGGTGGCACTCTACCTGAAGGTAGATGAAAAGACTCAACGTATTACCGACATTAAATTCGAGTCTTATGGTTGTGCTTCCAACATTGCTACCGGCTCAATAATTACAGAGTTGGCTAAAGGGAAGACGCTGGAAGAGGCCAAGGCAATCACCTGGAGACAGGCTTCAGAGGCTTTAGGAGGATTACCACCGATTAAAACCCATTGTTCAATTTTGGCCGTGGACGGGCTGCAGGCGGCTATCCAGAACTACGAGGAGCGTCATGGTCTCGTCAAAGAACGCGTGCCCACGACAGTTGAGGTGGTGCGTAAGCGATTGAAGCGTGTAATGAACCCGCTGGTCGGGCTTGACTTGGTACGCACTAAGCTGGTCAAAGATATCATGGTCGCTGATGGGGTAGTGCATGTAGTCCTCAAGCTTCCCGACGACCACCAGTTTGCCTCAAACATGCGTGAAGAAATCGTAGAAAAAATCGAGCCTTTGTGGGACGTGGAGCAGGTGGAAGTTGAGTTTACAGAGTGAGGTGGAAGGATGGCAAAATTCAAGGTAGACGTACGGGGGGAGACCTGCCCTGTGCCACTAATCGAGACACGTAAAGCTGTGCACAAGGCTGCACCGGGAGACGTGATTGAGGTGACCGGAACACATCCCTCCTCGAAAAAAGAAATTCCGATGGCGGTTAAAGCGCTGAAATTGAATCTGTTGAGCGTAGAAGGCTCAGCTACCGCCTGGACGATCCGTATCCAACGGTGAAGCGGACCGCACCACTTCATCGGCGTCCCAATAAGAGAGAGGCAAGGTAAATGGACCAGAACAACACGGGGGCTGATCGAGTAACCATCGTCCTGCACAGCGGTGACATGGATAAACTTTACAGCGCCCTTATTATAGGCAACGGAGCCTTGGCAATGGGAATGGAGGTCTCGATATTCTTCACCTTTTGGGGATTACAGCGCTTGCAAAAGGGCGGATTGGAAAAGGGCCCCCTCTCCAAGATGCACATGTTTGGTCTCGGCAAGTGGATGATCAAGCGACGTATGAAAAAATCCAATGTTTCATCGCTAGAGAAATTAATGGCAGATTATAAAGAGCTAGGTGGCCATATCATCGCCTGTGACATGACAATGGATATCATGGGCATAAAGCCGTCAGATTTGCGCGAGGATCTGATCGATGAATTCGGATCTGTAGGCACATATATCCAGACGGCGCGAGATTCAACCATTACGCTCTTTATCTAAACTGAACCAAACCCCTACTCGGTTCATTGAGGAAAATTGTCATCACATGACAAATAAATTGTCGCATGAAACCAGTCCTTATCTACTCCAGCATGCTAACAACCCTGTTGAGTGGTATCCATGGGGTGAAGAGGCTCTACAGAAAGCAAAAATAGAAGGTAAGCCGATTTTTCTCAGCATCGGCTACTCCGCCTGCCACTGGTGCCATGTAATGGCTCATGAATCCTTTGAGGACGAGAAGGTTGCGGCAATCCTGAATAAGCACTTCATCAACATCAAGGTGGACCGTGAGGAGCGACCAGACCTGGATCGCATTTATATGAACGCTGTGCAAACTATGACCGGCAGCGGTGGTTGGCCAATGTCGGTGTTCCTCACACCCGACGGGCACCCATTCTACGGCGGCACTTATTTCCCTCCAGCACCCCGTTTTGGACAGCCTGCCTTCACTGATGTACTACTAGCTCTGATCGACGCATGGGAGAACCGCCGCCAACAAATCGTTGAGAGCAGCAATCGCTTGACGACGATCATCGAACTGCAGAGCGAGATTGGTACAGGTCAGGCCTCAGCCTTGGACCCTGAGACTGTGGCATCTGCTTATAGAAAAATCCTGCGGGATTTCGACCATGAAAATGGAGGGTGGGGTGATGGGCCAAAATTTCCACACCCCATGCTCCTCGAATTCCTTCTGCGCTATTATCACACTACGAGTGATTCCCAAACGCTCCATATAGTGACCAAGACATTGGAGGCAATGGCGCGTGGGGGGATATATGATCAATTGGGAGGTGGATTCCATCGATACTCAGTAGACGCCCACTGGTTTGTGCCTCATTTTGAAAAGATGCTATACGACAACGCCCTATTAGCACGCGTCTACCTGCATGCTTGGCAGGTAACCGGGCAGACGCTATTTCGCACCATAACCGAAGAAATTCTAGATTACATAATACGTGAGATGACAGACCCTGAAGGAGGTTTCTACTCCACACAGGACGCTGATAGCGAGGGCGAGGAGGGTAAATTCTTTCTTTGGACGCCAACCGAAATTCGCGGCTTTCTAGGCGAAAATGCCGAGGTTTTCATAGCCGCTTACGGAGTCACGGAGGAGGGAAATACAGCAGAAGGTCATGCGCACGGTTTTGGGGTCGGAAACATTCTTAAACTTGTTGGGGGGATGAACGAACGCGCACAATTAACAGAGGCTCGCAGCAAACTACGTGACGCACGTTCACGCCGGGTACACCCGGGGCACGACGAGAAGATCCTGACCTCCTGGAACGGATTGATGCTGGCGGCTTTTTCCGAAGCAGCGCGGGTGCTGAACCGTGATGACTATCGTCAAGTAGCTGAACACAACGCTGATTTTCTCCTGCGCGAACTCCAAAAATCCAACGGCCGCCTATGGCACGCATGGAAAGCAGGGAAAGCCAAACTCAACGGATGCCTAGAAGATTACACTCACCTCATTGAGGGCTTGCTCGAACTTTATCAAGCCACATTTCATCCGCGCTGGTTCCTCGCCGCCCGAGATTTGACTGAAGAAATGATAGGACATTTTGGAGCTTCAGATGGTGGCTTCTTTGACACCAGTGATGATCATGAACAGCTAATCACCCGCCCTAGGGATATGCAAGACAACGCTATCCCCTCTGGCAATGCAATGGCCGTTTGTGTTTTGTTACGGTTGGCTGGGTTGGCTAGTGAACCTCGTTATACCGAGTTGGCTCATCGTAGTCTGAGCCTGATGCAGCCGTTGTTGGCGCAACACCCACTGACATTTTCTCAGTGGCTTATAGCATTGGACTATGCTCTCACCCCACTTCGCGAGGTCGCCATCGTGGGTGATCCAAAAGCGGACGACACGTGCGCCCTGCTAGACGTCTGCACCACGGGCTACCGTCCTCATCAGATAGTGGCACTCAGTAACCCCGGCAAGGAAACACCCGTCGTTCCGCTGTTGCGGGATCGTGACCAGATTGCCAACCGCGCCACAGCATACGTCTGCGTTGATTTTGCCTGCCGCCCTCCAGTCATCCAACCGGAGGAGTTAGAGGCGTTGCTGTGATTTAGCTCACCGAGTTAGATGAATAACATACTACAATATTCTAAAACATCCTTAAAGAAGACCAATGCATTAAGATACTAGCCCAAACAGAAAAGAGATCCTAAAGGAATTAATAAAGAGCCTACATAAAAGTGACGACCCGGAGGCAGTGAAAGATAGGTTCAAGAAAATACTTGAGGGCGTCTCCTCTGTCGAGATAGCCATAGCGGAAGAGGAATTAATAAACGAAGGGATGACAAGGGAAGTCCTTCCACATCCGCTACTTCCCCGTCAAAGATAAAGACGGGGAGTACCTGGACACACTGGAAGTAACACAGAACATCACCGATATTATAGAGCTTAAAGGACACAAGAGATTGCTGGACGACGAACGTGTATAGAAGGGGACAAATCAAATGGATGTAAAACAAGCCATCCGCAAGAGAAGAGCTTTTCGCTCGTTGGAGCCAGTCGAGATATCGAAGGAACTCGTCCAAGATCTGGCCCAGAGCGCTCAATTGGCCCCTTCCTGCTTCAACAATCAGCCATGGAGATTCATCTTTGTCTATGATCCTGATAAACTGGAGATAATATTCAGTGCTATGTCAAAGGGCAATACGTGGGTGCAGAATGCATCTATGATCATCGTTGTGTTCAGTAATAAAGACCTTGACTGCATGATCAAAGGTAGGGAGTATTATCTCTTTGATACCGGTATGGCAACGGCTTTCATTATGCTTAGGGCAACTGAGCTGGGGCTTGTGGCGCATCCGATAGCTGGATATAAGGAAGACGCAGTCAAGGAGATCCTTGGCATTCCCGAGGAGATGAAAGTGATCACTCTGGTGATCGTCGGCAAACACTCGGAAACCATAGGTGCTCTCCTAACAGAGAAACAGGTGGAGTCAGAAAATATTCGACCGGAGCGGCTATCTTTGGGGCAATTCGGATATATGAATGGTTTTGGCCAGCAACTAACTTAGAGGAAGATAGACGTTGGGTACTCGGCGAGGGTGAAAAAGGGAGGTTTCAGAACTAAGGGGACAGCTTAAGGGCTGCTTCAACCTCAATAACGAAAGTAAGATCCCTACTTAGACATATTCAACTATCAATAAAAGGAGGTAAAGACAACATGGGCACAAAAGGAAGAGCAATCGTAGGCATAGACGTGGGTAATCTCGTCGAGATGCTCAACAAAGCTCTGGCAGATGAATGGCTGGCATACTACCAGTACTGGGTGGGAGCCAAGGTGGCCAAGGGTCCTATGAGGGGGGACGTTACCACCGAACTCCTGCAACATGCCACTGAAGAACTTGGACATGCAGAGTTGCTGGCGGATAGGATAATCCAATTGGGTGGCACGCCCCTCCTCAAGCCCGAAGACTGGTACAAGATGACCAACTGTGGGTACGAGGCCCCCGAAGACCCTTACGTAGAGGTGTTATTGGAACAGAACATCAAAGGAGAACAATGCGCCATCGGGGTCTACCAACAATTAACCGTCCTCACAAAGGATGCCGACCCAGTGACGTATGAGATCGTCCTTTCGATCCTCACAGACGAGATCACCCACGAGGAGGATCTTCAAGCTCTGGTTGAGGATATTGAGTTGATGAAAGAGAGAAAATAAATATATCAATCCCAAAATTAGGTGAGTAGGGCATTTTGGGTTTAACGCCCACGGTGAGTCTGATACCGGTCCGAATCAGGGACCCGTCTACACGCGCCACGCGTTGATCATATTGTTGAAGATCAGCAAACCGGTCGCGCGGCATGCTCTATCATTGTTAAATATTTCTTGGCTATGGGATAGCAGCAAAGAGATCGGGCTAATTTCGCTCATAGGATGCAGATGCGCCCAGATAGACGCTGATTCTTGGTCTTATCTGCTTGAGTCTGGGTCCTCATAAAAAAGGAGGTAGAAAGGATGGCTGTTTTCACCGCTTCCGAAGCGCTCGAAATGGCGATGGAGATCGAGAAGAACGGAGAGACATTTTACAATGCCGTAGCAACCAAGAGCACCGACCCCAAAGTGAAGGAGCTTTTCGAGGACCTGGCCGTGCAGGAGCGGGGACACTACCGTGTGTTCCAGAAGATGCTGGGCGGGGTGAAGCCAACCCCTGAACTGCCTACTGCTATGTACGACGAGTACCAGACCTACCTCCTGGTTGCGCTCGATAACGCCCTCTTCGCTGGACCGGATAAGGCATTGGCTCTAGCCAAGCAGGCCCAGGACCAGGAGATGGTGCTGCGAGCGGCAATGGGCTTCGAGAAGGATACGTTGCTATTCTTTTATGACCTGCGCGAGATGGTAAGTGAGACCGATCGGGACGCCATATCCGGCATTCTCCGCGAGGAGAAGACCCATCTGCGCCGGCTGGCAATGATGCTGTAGGAGAGACCATGCATCCCACCGCATAGAAGCGGAGGGGCAGAAGAGTAGAGGGACAGAGGTAGGGCGGAGGATAAGGAGGGGAAATGTACGATCTGGCAATCATTGGTGGCGGACCAGCGGCTTTATCGTGCGCAGTCTACGCCGGAAGGAAGAGACTGGACACAGTACTGATCACCAAGGAGATCGGCGGCCATTTGCTGCTCACCAGCGGGATTGAGAACTATCTAGGCTTTGAGTCCATCACCGGAGCCGAACTCGCAGATAAGTTCGCAAAACAGATGGCGCAGTATGACATTGATGAGATCATCGGCGAGAAAGTCGTTGAGCTTACCAAGCAGGACGGCTTCTTTAGAATCCGCACTGAGGGCGACCAGACAAGCGAGGCCCGAGTGGTGGTCCTCGCTTCGGGCAAGCGTTCCCGCACGTTGAATGTCCCGGGCGAGCGGGAGTTGACGGGCCGAGGTGTCGCTTATTGCGCCACTTGCGATGCTCCTCTGTTCGCCGGCCGCAAAGTGGCCGTTATCGGTGGAGGCAACTCAGCTTTCGAAGCGGTCATTGACCTCTTGCCCATTGCTACCGAGATCTTTTTAATTGACATCGCACCCCACTGGTTCGCCGATCAAATCTTGATCGAGCAGATAGAAGTATCACCCAAGGTGAAATCCTTCCAGCAGCATAGGGTGATCGAGATCCGGGGCGAGCGCCGGGTGAGCGAGATCGTGATCGAGCCGGCCGAAGGTGGGGAAATCAAGCAATTTGAGGTGCAAGGTGTGTTTGTGGAGATCGGCCTGGTTCCTAACTCCGAGTTCGTTGAAGGTCTGGTGAAAATGAACCAGTATCAGGAAATTATCGTGGACTGTCACGCTCGGACAAACGTGCCCGGGCTATTCGCCGCTGGGGATGTTACCGATGTTCCAGAGAAGCAGGTCATCATCTCGGCCGGCGAAGGGGCGAAGGCAGCGCTCTCCGCCTACCGTTATCTTATCCGCCATAAGGGGCAAGTGTAACCCCACAATCAGTATAAGAAGGAGATTTACATGGCTATCTTATCGGAACACGAACGCGAGCACATTGTGGAAACACTTGGAGAGCTGGAAAGAAACGTCAAACTAATTTTCTTTACTCAAGATTTCGAGTGCGAGTCTTGTCGGCAAAGCCATGAGTTGCTGAAAGAACTTGCTGATCTGTCAGACAAGATGTCGTTGCAAGTATACGATTTCAAGGAAGACAAGGAGATTGTGGAGAGGTACCGAATCGACAAAATTCCAGCGCTGGCCGTGGAAGGAGAAAAGGATTATGGTATCCGCTATTTCGGGACTCCTACCGGTTATGAGTTTGCCGCATTACTTGAGAACATCCTGGCTGTATCCACAGGAACCGTCGAGCTTTCAGATGAGACGATGGAGGAACTGCAGGAGATCGACAGTCTGATCCATATTCAGGTGTTCGTCACTCAGACCTGCCCTTATTGTCCTCGGGCAGTTCGAATAGCCCATAAGCTAGCCCAAGCCAACGATTGGATCCAGGCTGACATGGTCTCAGCTACGGAGTTCCCGCACCTGGCCAACAAATACGACGTCTTCTCTGTTCCCAAAGTGATCATTAATGAGGGAATTGAATTCGAGGGAGCGCTACCAGAGAGACATTTCGTCCAGCACGTACTCATGGCGGCTAGCAGCCGGACGTAATTGTCTACCCAGAATGAATAGGTGGAATTATGAGAACCACATGGCGTATCGGACATCTTTTCGGAATCGAAGTCAACATTGATTCTAGTTGGCTTATAATCTTCGGGCTAGTCACCTGGAGCCTGGCCAGTTCCTATTTTCCTGCACAGTACCCCGCGTGGAACACATGGCTTCATTGGACAGTCGGAGCTGCTACTAGCATTCTTTTCTTTGCCTCAGTCCTAGCTCACGAACTGACCCACTCGCTGGTGGCCATCCGCCAAGGGGAGAAAGTGCGTGGTATTACCCTTTTCATCTTCGGCGGCGTGGCTGAGATCACCGAAGAACCCAAGCGACCATCAAAAGAATTCTTGATGGCTCTGGCAGGACCACTATCCAGCCTGGTCATTTCCGGGGTCTTCACACTCCTGTGGTTCTTATCCCGCAACCTGGTTGAACCAGTCAGCGCGCTGGCTAGCTACCTAGCCATGATCAACGGCAGTCTGGCGCTCTTCAATCTCATCCCCGGATTCCCCCTGGATGGTGGGCGGGTGTTGCGATCGGTCATCTGGGCCCTGAGCGACAACCTACGCCTGGCTACCCGTGTAGCCTCCTGGGTTGGGCAGGGAGTGGCTTTCCTGTTCATCTTCGCTGGCATCTGGCAGGTCTTCAGCGGAGCCTGGCTCAATGGTCTGTGGATTGCCTTCATAGGCTGGTTCCTGAACAACGCCGCCATCACCGGCTACCGCCAGGTGGTGATGCGGGATATGCTGCGAGAGGTGAGAGTAGAGGATCTACAAGCGCCCACTTTTGAGGTGATTAGTCCGGGCCTTACCCTGCAGCAGCTGGTCAACGACTACCTATTGCGCCGTCGCGAACATGCCTATCCCGTGGTTGAAGGCGACCAGTTGCAAGGGATCATCTGCCTGCATGACGTGAAGGCGGTGCCCCGGGAACAATGGGGTGAGACCCAGGTAAGCCAGGTGATGACCCCTTGGGAGCGGCTGGTCACCGTCTCGGTTGGTGACGATGGCAACACTATCCTCTCCCGCTTTGCAACTCATGGCGTGAACCAACTCCCGGTGGTTGAAGGTCGACGGTTGATGGGCATAGTGCGTCGCTCTGATGTTATTAGTCATCTGCAACTGCGGTCGGAGTTGGGATCTTAGCCTGCTGTAAATTGCTTAATCCGTCTAGAGGTAGCCAGCATATCGGTCGTTGGCGTACCACGGTCAGGGGCTCCACTGCATTGACAGCAGTCTAGTCGATTCACCACATCATATAATATCAGGAGAATGGAAATGGAAACTTTGATACAGATGAAATGTGAAGCCTGCCATGTCGGAGAACCAACGCTCACAGACGAAGAGATCGCCGATCTACGACCACATGTGCCCGAATGGAAGATCGTGGAACAGGACGGGATCAAACATCTTGAACGCCGTTTTACATACCGTAACTTTGTTCAGGCATTGGCGTTCACCAACAAAGTAGGCGAATTGGCAGAGGCTGAAGGACATCATCCAGCGATCTTGACCGAGTGGGGCAAAGTGACGGTTACATGGTGGACACATAAAATCCAGGGGTTGCATCGAAACGATTTTATTATGTCAGCAAAAACGGATCAATTGTATTCGCGTGACTGAAATTCATTAATCGATCAGCCCATGCTTGTGGTTTTCTATTAATATCCGCGCGAACTGCGAAACAAGTAGAGAAGACAATGGAGAATATCCACTTCTCATAAAAAAATAGTTCTCTTCCAAATTATGTGGATAGGGGCAATTTCTCTACATTGACCTCAATCACAACGGAGCAGAATACAATGCCCGATCCAACACATTTCTCACCTAATTCTCCAGCAGGTCAGGCTCCCACGCCTGACTGTCAGCGGCATGCCCACTCCGCTTCGCCGAAGGTCCTGAGTGAGGTCGAAGGGCTACGGGATGCTTCGCCAGGAGCCGCCTCTACAGGAGAAGGTAGATAGGATGAATTTGCTTTGAGGTAAATAACATACACAACAATAAAATTATGTCAACATTCCATAGTTATTGGAGGAGACCCAAAAATAAATATCAAGAGTTAAGGTGCAATGCGATTCGGGAAGTTGACATATTTCTATCAGCGAGGCGCATAATGACCGACAACATAATAGAAGTGGGGAATGTAGCCCCCGATTTCACCCTTAAAGACCAGAGCGAGAGGGAGGTAACTCTCAGCGAGTTCAAAGGTAAGAAAAGAGTGGTGCTCTCCTTCCATCCTCTAGCATGGACAAGTGTATGCAGGGCTCAAATGCTGGACCTAGAGAAGCATAGGGCAGACTTTGACCGGTTGAATTGTGTAGCCCTAGGTCTGAGCGTAGACAGCGTACCGTGCAAGAAAGCCTGGGCTGAAGCCATTGGCGTTAAGGAAACCCCTCTTCTGGCTGACTTTTGGCCTCACGGGGGCGTAGCCGAGGCTTATGATATCTTCCGCGAGAAAAACGGCTTCAGCGAACGAGCTGTCCTTATCGTGGACCAAAAGGGGATGGTCTGGTTTAAGAAAATTTACCCCATCAGGGAAGTGCCAGACATTGGAGAAATCCTCAAAGCTGTGGAGAATTTCTAAGACTAGGCAATGCTGCTGGCTTCAAGTCATCCAATAATGAATTGCCGACAGTGGGACCAAAGAGAGGTGTCGAGGCAATGATAGGTCTTGTAAAAGAAACGAGGAAGGAGGGGTAAATGATTAAAAACAATATGACACTAAAGATAGGTGGGGAAGCCGGTCAGGGTGTTGAATCCAGCGGTGCTGGCTTTGCCAAGGCGCTAGCCCGAGGTGGGCTGCATTTGTTTGGCTTGCAAGATTATATGTCCCGGATCCGAGGCGGAAACAACTTTTTTCAAATCAGGATCAGCGACAAACCTCTTTATTCTCACACCGATGAGGTCCACCTGCTGCTAGCCCTCCATCCAGAGACAGTAGACC
>Ga0209986_10001479_pt1 | contig 22507 bp, 23 predicted proteins | sample BlataG_FD_183168 | JGI IMG/M metagenome (GOLD analysis project Ga0209986, IMG submission 183168) | Deep subsurface microbial communities from Black Sea to uncover new lineages of life (NeLLi) - Black_00105 metaG (SPAdes) (version 2) | ecosystem: Environmental > Aquatic > Marine > Oceanic >... | reverse complement strand
CAAATAGTTTAAGGGGAAAGGAGTCTGAAAAAATAATGGTCTGTAGTTGACTTAAAAATGTTTCTTTTAATTTTAGTTTAAGAGATTCTTTTACTTTTCTATTTTTTGTATCAATGAAAGTTTCTTTTTCTCGAAGCTCTTCAGTCCTTTCATAGTCAATTTGGCTATTATTTCCATTCACTAGGTTTGCATTGGGACCCCATTTGTAAACGTAATAAACAGCATAAGCAAATATTTCAATAGATAAATATATAATAAGTGTAGCTAATATAATAAATCTGGAATAAGAAAACAATTTAAAAATAAATATTATGAAAAATAATAGAACGCACATATATATATATGATCTAAAAAATGGATTCAGCCCTTCTCTAATATTCCTGGGGTTTTTTAAGGCATATTTTTTTAATGCTATGGATGCGATAATCCATATTGAATAAAAGGAAAAAAGTAAAAGTCTATATTCTTGGGTTAATTCAAAATTGCCTCTCTTTAAATAGATTGCAGAGAAAAAAGATATAGTAATTAGGATTAAATCTAACATAAAAGCCAGCAAAGATTTATGTATTTTTAAATTAACCATTTGATTCAGCTGCTTTTAGCAGTTAACTTTGAATAAATACGAATCAACTCTCGTTTTTTAGTTTATTTAGTAAAATCTTAATAATCCTTTCAGATACTTTCCCATCCCAATATTTGGGAATTTTAATTGTTGTTAAGGTAAGATCTTAGTTGAGGCAACAACAATAATCCATGTAAGAAAAACAGCCCTAATTATGCTCATAAATAGCTTATTATTTATATTCCCCATTCGCTTTTTGTAATATACAATGTCAAAAAAGTCTTCTCGCTAATCCCTCAGCCTCTGAAAAATATCCCTTTCACAACATTTTTAATATTCTGCATAACTAGCTCCTTAGTCCATGGTACAAACGTATCATGCCATCTATGGGGATGGACATTCAGCATTATCTTATCCGGCAGTTCGTTTTTTTCCAAAGCCCGGATAATATCAAAAGTGGATTTGAAATTATAATTATATTTTGATTTGACTTTATCTCTGACATTTCCCCAGGATGTATTCCAAGCTCTTCCCGTATCCGTCAGATAAAGAACTTCATTGAAATCTATGTCAAAATAAGGCTCCCCGATTATCCCAAAATCACTGTAATCATATTTTTTCCATAAATCCCTATTATCATATTTAGACAAAGGGCTGCCATGCATGCAGATTGTTTTGACAGGGTATAATTTTCTTAACTTCTCTAATTTTTTTCGGAAATCATCCAAGGCAGCCTCATACAATTCTTTCTGGTATTCTTCTTCGTTTTTCATTTCACATTTCACATTTTTCCTTTTAATCGCAGCTGTGCTGAGATTCTCATAATGATATCCTATCTCATGTCCTAGGTCGGAAATTTTTTTTATAATTTCCGGTTTAAACACAGAGGGAATCGCGCGGAAGTAATATGTGGAAGTGATGCCTGCTTTCGCCTCCAATTTTGCCATCTTCAGGGCATTTTGAGGCAAGTGGTCCACATCATGGCGTAGGCAAATACTTCTCTTGTTAGAATCATTAATAAATTCAATAAATGAAATAATGTTATAATGCTTTGCGAATAGTGTATTGATTAATTCAGAATATGATTTTATTGTGAAATCAGTCATCTATAATGAAAAATTCAAAAACTTTATGGAGGTATTCAGTTGACTTCAGTGACTCCAATATGTAGTATGTTGGGCTAGGAAGATTATCTCCGAATCCTTTCTGAGTTTGAGAAGTAGTTTACCACGGAAGTTGAGTGTATGGCATTTATTTTCCGATTGCGTTGGCCAAAAAAGTTTGCCCTAAGTTTCGCCATTATTTTTAACAATAAGTTATAATTTTATGGCAGGTTGTTATACTACAATTGTTTTTAGTCGCGTCATTTCATTTATTGCGAATTTTACTCCTTCACGGCCGACACCGCTATCTTTAATTCCCCCGAATGGAAGATGCTCAGCCCGAAATCCCGGCCCCTCGTTAATCATTACTGCTCCGGCTTGAATTTTCTTTGCAGCTTCCATTGCTTTCTTAAGGTCATTTGTGAAAATTCCAGATTGTAATCCATAGCTTGTGCAGTTAGCTATCTCAATTGCTTCATCGAAATTATTTACCCGGATAATTGGAGCTATGGGACCAAAAATCTCCTCCTTTACAAGACGAAACGAAGGATTGACATAATCTAAAACTGTAGGCCAATAAAGAGCCCCTTCTCTTTTGGCCCCGTAAAGAAGCTTGGCGCCATCTGATATGGCTGCATTTACTACAGTTTCTATCTTAATGGCAGCTTCTTCAGTGATTAAGGGCCCAATATCCGTTAATGGATCCATTTGATTTCCCACACGGAGACTTTTCGTCTTGTCCACAAAGGATTTTATAAATTCTTCAGCTATGGATTCTTGAATAATTATCCGTTTTATGGAAGTACAACGCTGTCCATTGTTGCCAAAAGCTCCCAAAACAGCACAAGGAACAGCTTCTTCAATATTTGCATCTTCCAATATTATAAGAGGATCATTTCCGCCAAGTTCCATAGAAACTTTCTTCATTCCCATTTTTTCACAGATTGCCTTTCCTACAGGGACACTTCCAGTAAATGTCACTTTTTGAACTAATGGATTAATTACGAGTTCATCACCTATTTCTCTAGAATTACCTGTCACCACATGTAACATTTCTGGTGGCAAATTTGCCTTTAAAAAGAGTTCCGCCATTTTGAGCGCAGTTAATGGCGTAAGACTTGATGGTTTGAGGACTACAGGATTGTTGGCTGCAATTGCTGGGCCTACTTTGTGTGCTACTAAATTAAGAGGATAATTAAAAGGAGTAATAGCAACAATGATTCCAATAGGCTCTCTTATGACAAAACCTGTTTTTTTTGGCATTCCTTTGATAGCATCAACATGTATAATTTCTCCGTTGATACGCTTGGCCTCTTCAGCAGAGACAAGAAAAGTTTGATAAGAGCGGTTTATTTCGATAATACTTTCTTTAATCGGTTTTCCTGCTTCTTTGCTGATTAATTGGACAAGCTCGTCCTCATACTTATTCAGAAGTTGACAAAAGGTATGGAGTATTTCATAACGTTCCCAAGCCGTAAGGTGGAAATCATAATCTGCCGCAGCTTCTATAGCCTGTTTTACTTGTTCAACCGTGGCTTTGGGAACAGTGTCTATCAGTTCTTTATTGTATGGATTTAACACATCAATTTTTCTTTCTGTATCAATCCATTCCCCGTTGATAAGCATTTTCATTTTCTTATGCTCCTTATAAAACGATCTTTTATAGTAATTGAGTCGAAAGGAATAATAGTTATATTATCTGGCATTCCCTTTTCAGTTTTAATCACGACACAATAAGGTCCGTCATTTGATTTTAATATTCTTTCCATTACTTCTTTTATGTCAGCTTCTTTCGTGATGAGGATAGTCTTATGTATATCACATGCTTTAGCAATTTTATCCAGGTTGATGCCCTTGGATGTAAATGTAGTCTGAAACCCTGTTGAGCCGTAAGCTTCGTTATCTATAATAACCAGAATGTAATTCTTAGGTTGATTTACTATTATTGTTGTGAGAGTTCCGAGGTTCATCAGGACAGAACCATCGCCTTCGATGACTATGATTTTTTCGTTGATTGACATGGCAAGGCCAAGGCCAATTGATGATGCCATTCCCATTGAACCAAGCATGTAAAAATTTTTTGGCCGATCCTTAATAGCAAATAGTTCCTGGGAAGGGTGTCCTAAATTACAAACTACAATCTCGTCTGTAACAGATTCCATGATGTTTTGAATTGCCTCGAATCGCCTCATGTACTAGTCTCCTTTTGGGCTTTTTACAGATTAAGTCGTATTATTTCCAATAACTGAAAGGAAACAGAAAAGCAACGGAACTTCCTTGAGCATATACTTTATTGAGGCCTTCATCTAGAAAATGCAGCTCTTCAGGCGTAGAAATTTCAAAGAATTTAACATTTACTGCTTTTAATAGAGCCTTGGTGGCATTTCCCATTTGCCTCTGTGCTTCGATTGGTTCCCCTTCGGTTCCCCTGTGGCTAGTAATAAACACGAGAGGTATCCTGTAGTAGTTAAGAAGTGAACAAATTGCATTGATGCAATTTCCAATTCCAGAGTTCTGCAATATGATAGCAGGCCGCCTTCCTGCTAAATATGCTCCTGTTAGAATTCCGATTCCTTCTTCTTCGCGGGTTACTGGAGTTGAGATTACTTCAGAGTCATTTTCGATGAGCTTAATAAGCTCATCTAAGAGTTTGCATGGAACCGAGACAAAAAAGTCCAACTCGTGTTCTTTTAATTTAGCGTATAATTTTTCTGAAGGTGTCAAAAAATTTCCTTTCATTCTTTTTATTATTTGCCAGTATACTTTCTCTATCTTGAATAGTTAGCTTGTATGATGATTCAGTTTTCTTATTTACCAGAGCCATTGGAGAATATTTATTCATATTTTTTTAGTAGGTCCCCGGTGTTTGATATTTGCACCGGTTCCCCTATTTTCTCAATAACCCGTTCTAATTCGTCAGGCTTTACTGTAATATCCGGTTGTATTTGATAAACTGGTCCTTTTGAGTATTGAATTTCTTTCCCCCCGCCTGTGATATGCAGCAGGATCTTTTCATCAGGCTTCACTTCTCCAGATAGAACTGCCTGCCTTAGTGCATCAACTGCTACCCCTGCTGCGGGTCCGATATCGACTCCCTCTGTTTCTCTAAACATTCGTGCTGCATGAAAGATTTGATAATTATTGACTTTCCAGGTGGAGCCTCCTGACTGAGTTAATACATCGAAGTTCCCTCCGGAAATTGAATAGGGAGGATATCGGTTTGTAAGCACGGAGGAGCTGACTGCTGATATTTTTTCTTTTGCCTGTTGTTCGGGAATTTTTACAAGATTTCTCTCCTTCAATTCCCATGAATCTGGAATAGGAGTAAAGGGAATATTTTGGGCCATGTGAATTTTTGTTGCAGTATCTCCAAACCGGCCATCTTCGAGGAGTAACTGTACGGCTTCCCATGCTGCAATTGCCCCGGTACCGCTTCCTACAGCCTGGAAATAGTGGTCAAAGAGCATTTGTGTTCCTTGCTCTGGATGGACTACTGCATGAAGCATAACGGTCCCCATCCCGGCCCTTCTTGCAATATTTCGGGCACCACCTTCTCTCATTAATCCTGTTTTTTTTGCGATTTTTTCAGCCAAGTCAATAGCATCAGAATAATCCCCCTTAACGACAATAAGAAATGGATTTGTTTCAAAAGGAAGTAAAAGCTTATCAAGACCTGTTTCTGGAATGACAAGATACAGAGGCAATCCAGATATATGAGTCAATAGATTATACCCGCTTGCAGTATTTCCTGCTGAAGAGACGATAAAAGGCAATAGGTTTTCATCCTGATGAGGCGCTAGATATCTGACTATACTTGCCGGGCATTCAAATTCCTTAAATGTCCGCGTTAGGAGGTTGGCACCTTTTTCAGGCCAATAACCACTGAATGCAATATAAAGCTCCTTTACGCCTAATCGTTTAGCGAGTCTTTCGCTTTTATATGATACAGGATTACCCAGTTTGAAATCTGATGGATTTAAATAATAAGGGCCTACAGGCAACCAGTCTGCGTATTGAAATATACCAGGGAGATTGGTTTTTATGTGAATCTGTTTTTTCTTATATACAGCTTGTAGTAAAGCAGGGCTATGTTCTCCATTTTTTTCGCCATCGCATTGTAAGCGGAAATCCGAGTCATCTTCGTACTCTTTTCCACAATCAGAATGTAAGCATTTTAATTTGTATTTTCCCAAGTAAGTATCCTCCTTTTTTATATGCGCATTGTTAATTAATTCCGCATTCGAACTTTGGCATACTTTTCCAACGACCATCCCGCTCATCCCCGCCTTCTGGAGTTTTGACTGTGCATGGTTTGCATCCAATACTAAGATATCCTTTGTCATGTAAGGGATTATAAGGTAATTTATTCGCTTTGATATAATTCCATGTTTTATCTCTTGTCCAGTTCAACAAAGGATTTATTTTCAAAACTCCTCTCCCATCCAGTTCAATTTTACTTTTCTGTGAGCGAGTAAAAGTTTGATCGCGACGAATCGCGCTCAGCCATAATTTTTTTGTTTGGAGAACTCTCAATAATGGCTCAACTTTCAAGTAATGACAGCATAAATTTGGATTTATTTTATAAGGGTTTTCCCCGATAATCTTTTTTAGATATTTTTTCCCGAAATAAGGTTTTAATATTTTCAAATTAAGATTCCACTCTTTTTTTATTCTTTTTGAGAGTTCTAGAGTTTCATTAAAATGGTAGCCTGTATCGATAAAAAAGATTTCAATTTCAGGCATTATTTCTTTTATATAGTGCATCAAAACTATCCCACTATATCCAAATGCTGTTGTCATTCCAACTTCATTCCCATAATTTTTTTTTAACCAATTTAAATTTTCTTTGACATCTAATTCATCAATTTCCTTTGTCCATTCTTTTATTGTACCTATTCTTATTTTCTTCATGGAATCAATCCTTTTGAGATTACTATGAGAATATATTTATAGGAAAAAAGCCATAATCTAATTTGACACTTATTCCTTTTATTTAAAATTAAACTGATAATCTGGATTATTCATCATTATCTTTACACTCTCTGGATAATTTTCTATAAACCAAACCATAAAAGCTGTAACATCAATTTTTTCCGAAAGTATCTTTTCTCTTCTTTTTTGGAATGCTTGCTTAATAATTTGTATTTGTAGTAGTTCAATTGCTTTTTCAATTGATAATTTCTGATCTTCTAATGACGCAGTAAAATTGAAAACTAAATTATATTTGCTTTCCTCTTCATTTGTATATCCTCGTCCAGCATCATCCAGAAATATGGCAGGAGTTCCTAATACTGCGCATTCCGATGCCATAGTTGCACTTTCACCAAATAGCAGGGTTGCGTAATAAAGGGCATCATGCATTTTTTCAGGAGGGATTTTGACTTGATAGGGTTTCAAATCCTTGGGCAATGTTCCTTCAGATGAGATAAAAACCTTTGCATATTTTGAAAGTTCCTTTACAATTTTTATTTTAATCTTGGGACTTAAGCCTTTACACCCAATATCATGACTTGCCTTCCACGAAACAAAGCGCATAATAACATACTTTTCATTTTTCTCAACATCTAATAAATTTAGTATATTGGGATCTGGTTTAAAGTAGTTCGGATGTAAGTAAGCTAGCTCAAAATAACTATTAATTCTTATATTTTTTTTCCCCAAATCTTTCATAAAGCAGGAAGGAGTTACTATTGTTTTTGCAAAGGGAAAGGAAAAAATAAAATTAATTTTGGCATGTTCTGTATCAGAAAAAGAAATGAATGGTGTAGAAAATATAAAACTAACGAATGCTAAATTAGGTGAGGCTCTACCTATTAAGAGATCTGGTTTGAATTTCATGCAAATTTTTAAAGTTTTCAGGTTGATCATTAATTGATTAATTGCCTTCTTGATTAGGTTTTTATAATTCTTTCCTAAAACTACATAATTTAATTTGTATGCACTTAGGAGCTTAAATACCACATCTTTATCTCTACATAATAACATTATTGTATGATCTTTTTTTTTCAATTCTCTTATTACATTCTTAAAATGGTGTACATGTGCTGGATGTCCTATATCGAATACTATTCTCATCTTAATGCCTTCTTAATATTCTCTTTTTTAAATAAACCCAGAAATGATGAATATATTGTAATGATGTTAGGCTTTAAATCCTTTAAAGAGATTTCATTTTTTGTATTTTTTCTAAATAACTTAACAAGATCTATTATAAACTTTAATTTTTTTTTGGTTTTTAAGAAATATATTACCTGATAAGGAAATAGCCATATATATTCAATTCCTTTTTTTGAACTGAAATTTGGTGTTACTTTGTGCCCCATAGCTACCTTAGTAGCAATTAATGGAAAGTTTACTCCTGCTTGGATTGAAAGGTCTAAAGTACCCCAAAATTTTGGATTAATCTCCATAAGTCTGGGTTTGCCTTTCTTGTCAAGTTTGAATTCAATCTGTGCGGGGCCATGATATTTCATAGTCTTAATAAGTTTCTTATTGTATTCCATAAGTCCCAGATTATCTGTAGTAATATTCCATATTCCAGCGCCACCAGTAACAGGAAGTGTTTTAAGTCTTTTTTGTGTGACTGCCTTAATTATCCTGCCATGGTCAGCGAATATACAGACATCGTATATATCTCCAGGAATATATTCTTGGACCATAGGATGCCTATTGTCATAGATATCATCATTTTTGATATCGTTTTTAACTAACTCGTAATATTTTTGCCTCAATTCAGCTATATTATTTACAATTTTTACACCACTATAGGCACTTCCTTTTCTTGATTTCAATATTAATGGATAACCTGTTTTTTCAGCTTTCTGTTTTGCATCTTCAAAACTCCTTGGATAAAAAGTTTTAGGACAAGGTACGCCAATTTTATTTGCAATCTTCATTGTTTTAGATTTATCATGGGCTTTTAGAAAGGTATTATAGTCTGATAATGCCAAATTAGTTAGTTTGGTGAATTTTTGCTTATTCTTGGAAATAATAACACATGCCTCAATCCCAATAGGTAAAAGAACATCGATTTTCTCTTTCTTGATAATAGTAATTAAATCTTTAACAAATTTCCCTTCTTCATCTGGATTTGAATATAAATACCTTTTTTTACAGTATGTTGAGAAAAATGCAGGTCCTAATTTGTTTGTCCCTCCTACAACTAAATAAATGTCGTTTTTGCCCAGAGCTCTCACTGCAGCCAATGCATTCCTATGACTTGCGTCTGTTATTAGAACCCTCATTTTAAGAGAACCTTTACAAGATTTTTTATATTTTGGCAAGCTAATTCGCTAAACCATAAGAACATATTATCATTCCACCTTTGTGGATGGATCTTTGTCATAATTTTGGCTGGCAACTTTTTATTATTGAGTGTTGAAATAATGTCGTCTGTAGATTTGAAATTATATTTAAATTTGGATTTAACCTTGTCTCTCATGCTAACCTTTATTCCATTTTCTACCAGTATCTGTTAAATATAGAACCTCGCTAAAATCAATATCAAAATAAGGTTCACCAATTATTCCATAATTAAGGTAATTATATTTGCTCCAAATTTGACGGTTATCCCATTGTGATAATGGACTTCCGTGCATACAAATAGTAATCAAGGGATAAAATTGTCGAAATTTATTTAAATTCTTTTCGAAAGATTTTATTGCTTTTTTAAAATTACCTTTTGCCAATGATAAATCTTCATAATGGTAGCCGATTTCATGCCCAAGTTTCACAACTTCTTTAATTATGTTTTCATCAAAGCTTTCTTTTACAATTCGAAAATAATAACTTGCTTTGATCCCTAATTCGTTTTCAAGCTTTGCCATGTTTAGAGCATTAATAGGCTTTCTATCAACGTCATGGCGAAAGATTACTAATTTGTCTCCTGGATTATTATCTAATAAATAATTTCTTAAAGAAGTAATACTGTAGCCATAATCAAAAATCGTAGCTAACAATTCTTTGTAATTTTTTAGAGTGAAATCTCTCATAGTTGTAAGGAATTTATTCTTCGCGGTGGGAAAAGTTTTTTATGTAGTAAATCACCAACTATTTTATTTAAACTTTAGTCTGTGCAACTCTCATAAATTTTTATGGTTTTTATTGCAATTGTCTCTGAATCTAAACCCAAAATCTTTATTCTTTCTCTTCCTTTTGTTCTTTTACCAAAATCAAGGGCTTTTTCTATTTTTTTAGCAAGATCATTTGGATCAAAAGTTGTAATGTAGCATCCTTCAGTTTCGCCCAAAATCCATTTTACATCACCAACATCTGTAGAAACAATCGGACAGTTACAGGCCATTGCTTCTTTGATTACATTTGGTGAACCTTCGTTATATGAAGTTAACGCAATCAAATCACAAGCAGAAAAATACAATGGTATTTCATTATGTTCTATCGGATAGGGTGTAATTAATTCTAAGTTTCCATTGTTAATATTTTTATAAGCGGAATATAATAATTGAAAGTTCTTTCTTTCATTATCTGTATCTCCAAGAAATAAAATATATTTTTTATGTCTACTTAACTTCAATTTTTCTTTGCTTTTTTGTTGCTCAAAAGGTTTAAATACATTAAGATTTACACCATTTGGAACAATATGTGTTTTATTTTTCATGTAAATATAATTGAATAAATTTTTTGATTTAACAATAATTTTTTTTGCAAAAGGTTGCAAAATTTTTGCAAGAATTATTAAGTAGATTCTACTTTTTCTCATTTTTCCTTCTTTATCGTATGAACCATATACATCACTTCCCATATATGAAACTACCAAATCTAGAAATGGAGCTGCAAATAATGTGACCCATCCACAAAGAACATAATGGGCATGAATTAAATCATACTTTTTTCCTCTTATAATTTTTTTGAGTATTTTTACATTTTTAAGATAACCTATTATGCCTTTACCAACTATTGTAAAATAATCAACTTCAATCCCACATTTTTTTAGTGATTCACCTTGACTTTTTACAATCGGTGAGATGCCATTCGGGGAATTGCCACTACAAACAAATAAGATTTTCATTTCACATAGAACTCCGCTGCTTTTTTCAATCCATCATTAAAATCTTAATTGACGTGATTAAAATGACTGAAGGATACGCTCAATCCACAACATTTGAAAACATCTCTTTTGCAACCCTTTTGTATTCAAGATGTTTTAACATCCATTGATAACCTTCATTACCTATTTTAATTTGTAATGCAGAATCATTAATAATTGATTTAATCCCTTGAGCTATACTTTCAATATTATTAGGCTCAACTAATATTACACTATTATTATTTTCAAAATATTCTACTATATCGCCAACTCTGGTAACAACAACTGGTTTTTTGCATGCCATATACTCTCCTAATTTTGTAGGGAAACCAGCTTCAGAAGCAATGCCTTTAGGGCGTGATAACACCAGAATGTCACATGAATTTAATAATCCAGGAATGTTTGTAAAATCAACAAGACCAGTAAAAGTAGTTACATCGAAAATTCCGAGATTATTAGCTTTTTCTTTCAATGTTGGTATAACGGTTTTGCTGGAAACATCTCCAACAATCAAAAGATGTGTATCAGGGAATTCTTTATGAACAATAGCAAAACTTTTTAGAAGGTCATCTATACCATCTTTTTTCGTAGGTGTACCGGCATAACCAATTGTTATTGCACCCTTTTTAAATGGACTGACTTTAGCGTTGAAAGTTTCTGGATTGATTATATTAGGTATAATTATAAGCGACTTTGAAAAACCATGTAATCTAACATATTTTTCTAAATATTTTGATAAAACAATCATACCATCAGAGAAACGGGCTAAATAGGTAAGTCCTATATAAAAATTGTACCATTTTATTAAAGCTATACTTACTTGCGCTGGTTTATTATAAAACTCAGGTATTATATTGATAAGCTTAATTTTAGTCACCTTACATACAGCCAAAAGCAGAACATTATATGTGAAATATATGTTATATTTAATAATTATATCAATATTATTTTTAAGTCTTGCTAAAATCAAATAAAACAATAAATGAAGGCCGCCCCAGAAACCTCCTATCGCCCTTATAAATTTATTTTTTGGGGCATTAATAAAGCTGAGATATCTCCATGTCACGTTTTCTATTCGACCAAGCATTGAGGCATTTTTATTCTTTACTGCACCATAATTATAACCATGGGGTAGCAGTACTTCAACATTATTATAGTCTGATAAACCAATTGCTAAATTCCGCAGATAATTTGCTGAGGCACGACCGAAAGGAAAATTTCCCTTGGTTACAATTTTAATATTTATTTTGCCTCCTCACTGTTTCATGTGGGTAGATTGAAATTAAACTTCCCTGCGATGATGTAGATCATAGTGATGAGATTTTTTGTCGTACGATATCCTCTTGCCCGAACTTTAGCGGCTTGGACTAAGCTGTTGATGGCCTCCAAGATGCCATTATTGATTTTTGATTTGAACTACCTCAGGATCCTAGCCCAGTGACGTTTTATAGTGTAGGCAGCCTTTTTTTGGAAAAAATTCAAATGACGCCAGCTCTTATTCTCCGTGTCATAGGCTTTACAGCCCTCTGCGTTGCATTCGGGACAAACAAAGGTGCGACTAATAGGAAAATCAAGCTCAAGACGACCATTATCAGGATCAAACTCATAGGAAACCACAACCCAAGGATCCATCCCTAAAGCCTTTTGATAAAGGTCTTTGTCTTTCATAATAGACCATTTTATGTGTCCAACAGTATCTTTTTAATCGGTTATACTCACACAAAATAGCAAAGAGCCTTTATTCTTTTATCTTGCATTTACTCCCCACCATTTATTGCTCAATTTTGTATTCCCTAAAATCAATTTCAATACACGCCAAGAAGTATTATCTATCGTATAACCATCAGGAATTCTGGAATAAACTTTTCTTTGTTTAAACTCTTTAACAACGGTATCTATGGATGATAAAACCACATCCGGCTCAAATCCGGTTAATATTATGGTTCCGGCATCCTGGGCTTCGGGGCGCTCCATGGATTGCCGCAGACTAATGGCCGGGAAGGAAAGAATGGAGCTTTCTTCACTGATGGTCCCGCTATCGGAAAGGGTGCAAAGTGCTTTCATTTGCAATTGCACATAATCAAAAAAACCAAAGGGTTTTATAAAGCGAATCTGCTCATCCAGCTGCCGGTTTTCCAATGCTTCAATGCGTTTGCGGGTGTGGGGATGGGTGGATACAATGACAGGCAATTTGTATTCTTCGGCTAACTGGTTGAGTATGTCTAATATCTTTTCCAGGTTCTTGGGATTATCTACATTCTCTTCCCTGTGAGCTGATACAAGAAAAAATTCCTTTTGTTTAAGTCCTAAGGTTTCAAGAATATTGGAAGCATCAATTTTAGGCTTATAATAATCCAATACCTCTTTCATGGGAGATCCGGTGAGATAAATTCTTCTATGCGGCAGTCCTTCTGACAGGAGGTGCCGTCTGGCATGTTCGGTATAGACCAGATTAAAATCGGCAATATGATCGATTATTCTTCGGTTAATTTCTTCTGGGACATTAAAATCAAAACAACGGTTTCCGGCTTCCATATGGAAAATAGGAATATGCATTCTTTTAGCCATATAAGCTGCTAAACATGAATTGGTGTCTCCCAGTACCAAAACTGCATCCGGTTGTTCTTTGATTAAAACTTCCTCCGATTTTTTAATAATATCACCAACAGCGGCACCCAAACTGGAAACATTTACATTCAAAAAATAATCCGGTTTTCTCAAATCTAAGTCTTTAAAAAATATCTCATTCAACTCATAATCATAATTTTGTCCGGTATGAACCAATATATGATTTACAAATTTATCCAGTAATTTTATCGTCGCCGACAACCTTATTATTTCAGGCCGTGTACCAACGAAGGTCATTACTTTCATTTGCATAATGCGGGCCATAATTTAAATTAAAATGCTCCTTTATAGAATTTTAATATTTCTTTATCAGAAATTATTTTCCCTTCTTTTTTGCCTAAAAAATAAAAGCCAGAAGCTGAATCATAAATTCCTTTTTTGTTCTTCAAAAGAAAATCTAAATATTTTAGCCAAAAAAAACATAAACTAGAAAAAGCTGTAATAATTCTTCTTGTTATCTTGGAATCAGAAAAATTTAATAAAAAATACTTAATAGACCAAGCAAGAGCTACTGCACTACCAGCAAATGCTCCTGATTCTATCTCAGTAAATTCTCTTAACAATCTTCTATGACCAAGATAAGTAAATCTTGTAAAATCATATTGCCGAAAGTGAACTTGTTGCATGAATGGAGTTGATGCATATATAAGTCCTCCATATTTTAAAACTCGATGAACTTCACTAATTACTCGCACAGGATCAATTACATGCTCTAAAACAGCTTGAAGTATAACTCCATCTACCGAGCAATCTGCTAAGGGAATTGAATGGGCATCTATTATTACCTTTGTCCTTGGAGCAAAAGAAACGTCACTTTCAATTAAGTAAATATCTTTCGAAATTAGTATTTGAGTTCCTGTAGTAATTACCCCTCCCCCCAATATAAGTATAATTGGTTTTGCATTATTTGTTTTTTGAAAAATAAGACCTTTAAATTTCTCTAAATTTCTTTCAGCTGATAAATTATTACTTATTGATGGTAGCATAATATTATATATTTTTTTTAAACTACTTTTTTTAAAAGTTGTATCTTTATTTCTAATAAAATCATCAATACAAAAAACACTTTTATCCTCATTAAGCAAAACAGGTATCCTGCTAACTATTGGAAATTTTTTACCACAATGAGTACTCTGGCAAATTACTTTATTTGATGAAAATTTAATAGCCCCCTTACAGTAAGGGCAAGTCCAAATATTTAAATAAAAAATGTCAACTTTTTCCATTAATTATACCTATTAGACATTTTCCATAAAAGTATCTGTATTATATGAATCAAAAATTTCATTAATCCAGAATAAAGTGTAAAGATCATCTTTTCCTACATTAGTGATATTATGGGTATACCATACCGGCATATCGACAAATCCAGGATTGTCACCATCCAGGTTGAACTCATAAATTTCATCTGTGCCGATACGCCGTAATTTCATGAGCGCTTTGCCTCTAATTACGGCAAATCGTTCGATTTTCCGGATATGGAAGTGATTGCCGCGTGTGATTCCGGTTTTAGTAGTGGAAAACGAAGTCTGCCCTCGGCTGTGGGCTTTAATCAATTCAGCGAAAATACCCCGGTCGTCTTTGTTTATATCAAGTTTTACCGGGAAAAATGAAGGATCGATATAACTTCTGTAGGTATTGAAAAGGCAGACATCAAATGGATCATCTAAATTGGGGAAATGTTTTTTTTCATAATAGGTTTTGTGGTATATCTGAAGTTTTTTTAGAATTTCTGATACCATTGCATCAAAATCATGTCCGGTTTGCAATTCATGCTGATTGGTTTTATTGATTATATGATTATAAATTATTCTTACGAGATTGTTTATATATATGAGTTTAATATGAGCATTAATCTCTATTTGAGGAGATTGATCATGTGTTATCTGATAGGCAAATGTGGAAACAACCGAATTATAGAATGGTTCCCCGAAGGGTCCAAAAACATTGGGAATTATAAGGCCTGTAAACTGAGTGTTGTTACTCTTGGCCCAGCGGGCAAAAAGTTCACGCCCCTCTTTTTTTGATTTTCCGTAAGGATTGTCTCTTTCTTCCTGGGTAGAGGAAGACATAATTATATGCGGCTTCAGATTATTAGATTCTAATACACCAATAATTGCCTTGACTAAATGAATATTGACATTATAAATCTCTTGAGGATCATTATGCCGGTTCAACGCCGCTAAATGCACAATGCAATCGCATTTTTTGGCAAAATTGGTCAGAGTTTTTCTGTCTTGAAAATACTCATCTTTAAACGGAATGGTTTTAATGTTTTTTTGAATATTGAGGTAATTAAAAAGATGTGAACCTATAAAACCTGATTGACCTGTGATGCCGACGTTAATCATAATCTCACTAATAAACTATTTATTTTCCCAATCATGCCACATATTTTTATCAAATCTATAATCATCCTGCTTTGACTCTTCCAAGTCGCTGTTAGAAAAAACCAGCATCTTAGAATTATCTTCCAAAGCTTTAAAACCGTTAGCATATCCACCGGGAATTTTAAGAATTTGACTATCGACTTCGGACAATACAAATTCATCAACTGGTAAATCATGCGAAGGGTTTTGCCATTCATCGATTTTCACCCGGCAGACGAGAAATGAACCAGAGATGACATAAAAGTATTTAATTTCGATTTTGTGTCCCTGCCAGGCACGGACTATATTTTTGGGGTGCTCTATAATATAAAAACGCTTAACATCTTTAAACTTGAAGCTATTGACAAACCGGATACTCCCTCGCTCATCAGTGTGTCGGCCGCCTTGAATTATCGATGTTTTATCCATTTCACTCGATATCATTTTTTATCATTTCCAATTTAAGCAGCATTTTTTTAGCACCCTCAACATCGAGCCTTTCTGTATTGTGGGAAGTGTATTCTTCCACCTGGGATATTTTATTTTGACCTTCTGAAAAATAAAGAGCGTAATTAAGATCCCTGGTATCGGACGGTATGCGGTAATAGTCGCCCAGATCAATAGCTTTGGCCATTTCTTCCCTGTTCACCAAAGACTCAAATAACTTCTCCCCATGACGGGCCCCGATGATTTTTATTTCATTCTTGGCGTTATATAGATCTAATAAACCTTTGGCTAAATCATGGATCGTTGAAGCCGGGGCTTTCTGAACAAAAATATCCCCGGGTTCCCCATACTTAAAAGCATATAGAACCAGATCAATTGCCCCATCCAATGTCATCATAAATCGCGTCATATTAGGATCTGTTACGGTTAAAGCTTTACCCTCCTTTATCTGCTTAATGAAAAGCGGGATCACTGAACCACGCGATGCCATGACATTTCCGTAACGCGTGCCGCAGAGAATCGTGCTGTTATTTGTTTCTCTGGATTTAGCGATCATTATCTTTTCCATCAATGCCTTCGACATGCCCATGGCATTAATTGGATAAACCGCTTTATCCGTGCTCAGTACGATCAGTTTTTTCACTTTATGGCGTATGGCCAAATCAATAACGTTTAAAGCCCCCAGGGAATTTGTTTTTATCGTTTCCCATGGAAAAAATTCTCCCGTAGGTACTTGTTTCAAAGCTGCTGCGTGAAATACATAATCAACATCGATCATCGCGGATTCAATGCTGTCTTTATCCCGCACATCACCGATGTAGAATTTTACCTTTGGATTATTCAGCTCATTGCGGAGATCGTCCTGTTTTTTTTCGTCCCGGCTGAAGATGCGGATTTCTTTAAAATTTTCTGATTTCAGGAAGCGGCGTAGGACGGCATTGCCGAAAGAACCGGTACCGCCGGTGATGAGGAGAGTTTGGTTATTTTTCATGAATAATCCCTTTTTATGGTATTTGATTACCAAATTTTATATCCTTTGCCAAAATTGTTGCACTTCAAATCCTCTTTTTTAAAAACCTAATTTTTTTTCTTTTGATTAGTTGCGTGTAATAAAAACCCGGAATAATAATAAAGAATACATACCATAACTCTGTTCCTGCAAGGGCTTTCACAGATCCTAAGGCAATAATAGAAAACATGGAAAGCAGAAAATAAAAAGCAAACTCTTTATCAAAGTATCTCAAATTGTTTTTTATGTTCTTATAAATAATGAATAAAAAAGGTATCATGCCAAGCAGCCCATATACTGCTAATTTATTCATCCAATACAAATGTCCATTAGAAAATTTACCACCATAAAGAGGGTTTGAAATAAATGACTCAAGTAATAAAGGATACCGTGACGCCCTCCATCCGAATGCAGTTTCTTCAAAGCCACCACCAATGCTTAAATACTGTGCTAATTGGTTGAATTTGAAATAAATATCCGAACTTGTATCAAACCAACCTCCGACATATGTAAATAAATCAACATAATACTGCAGAGGGATCAATAAAAGGATTACTGCAAGCGCACCAATATACACCCGTGATTTGACAGCGTTTTCCCTCCCTAATAAACTAAGAACTATGGTAGCAAATGAAATTAGAACATTTGCAAATATCTGCATCCTAATGAGAGCTGAAAAAATAATTATTAGGGATAACATTAGATATTTCTTACTCCAATAACTCTTTTTATTATTTTTATAATAATAAATCAACATCGGGAAAAGACAGACAACAGCAGAAGCAAAACCATAACTTCCACCGCCATATTTTCTATAACTCAAAATCTGCTCTCTTGCGCTTGCACTGTCAACGGAAGACAAACCAACCAACTCTCTAGCATACATCGGATTCAGAATGGAAGTAACAATGCTCATAATAGCTATAATGACTATAAATACAAATGTCCATTTAACAAGCTTTGCCAGGCCAGTATAATCCTTTTCAGTCCTATAATAAATAATTACTGAAATTGCCACCGCCATATCGTAAAATTCCCTTGTTATCTGCCCCTTATTCCATTCATTAATATCAATCCAAAGGGTATTGAGTAGCAGCAACAACATTACAGCTCCATATAGCAGAAAAAATTGCAAATACCTGTTTTTTAGGATTTGTGGTTTGAAAAATAATAAAGACATAAACCATAAAAGTACCCATACATGATGGCTTCTTATTATTGGGGGCAAATTAGCAAACACAATGTTTAAAAAGATACTTGCCGACAGCATAAAAGAAAGAAATCGAAAGTATGTTTTATTACCTAAAATATTCATTGTGAAATTAAAAAATATTACATAAATATTTTTTTAAATCTCTAGTCGTTCGCTGGAAACATTTATTCAAATTAAAAAACTTCATTGTCATTTATGCCAAGAATGTTTTATTTTCATTGTATTAATGATTGGTAAATCTCAGTAATTTTAGCTACTACACTTTTCGTGTCCAATCCTAATTCCACAATCCTTTCTCTGCCTTTTGTCCTTTTACCAAACTTAAGTGCAGTATTAATTTTTTCAGCCACATCTTCAGGTTTAAAAGAAGAAATATAAAAGCCTTCTATTTCGCCGAACACCCACCACACGTCACCAACATCTGTGGAAACAATTGGAAAATTACAGGCCATAGCTTCTTTTATAACATTGGATTAGCCTTCTTTATACGAGGTTAAAATAAGAACATCACAAGCATTAAGAAAGATTGGGACTTTTTCATGAGGCACTGGATAAGGATTTAATATTTTAAAATTTTCTTTACAAAAGCTCAGGACAGATTCTAATAATCTATAGTTTTTCCTTTCATTATTCCTATCGCCTAAAAATAAAATATATTTTTCATCTAATTTTAAATCAAGCTTTTTTCTAGCAATTTTTTTGTTTATCGGTTTAAAAATAGTGATATTGACACCATTTGGCATGATATCCAACTTTTTTCTTACATTCACATATTTTTTAAATTAGTTGATTTGACAATGATTTTTTTACATAAAACTGCAATAATTTTGCAGAAATTATGTTGATAGTACTAGATGGTCTTAATCTCCCATTCTCATCATAAGCACCATAAAGCTCAGAGACCAGCTCCTCCTGGTCTTTATGCCTTTTCTTCCTCCTATCTGTAAAAAGATCAGGAATGCACTCCAGAAGCTGTTTTCTCCATTTGCGAATCTGATTGGGATGAACCCCAAATCCGCTGGACAGTTCAGCCAAGGTTCTCTCACCCTTGACGGCTTCAAGAGCCACTTTGGCTCGAAACGTAGCATCATAACTTTTTCGCATGTTGACCATTTTACCATACCTCCTCCAAGATTACGGCAGGCCAAATGCACCTTATTGCACTGTCCAGATTTCCTAAGACATGTCAAGCAATTTTGAGAATGAATTCATTTTTCAAGATTAGCTTTTTGACTTGATTTACATATCTTATCTAACTATCATTTTTTATGAGGGATACTGCGCAGATCTTGAGGATTGCATTTTGGCAATGTCTCTATTTTGATCGCGTTTGTATCCCTTCTTTGTGCGTCTAGAGCGAGTCTGTTTTCTTACCTCTTCGGGCACATTGAATTCCCTCATTATTAATAATTTTGCCTCCTTCTTTGTTATGGGCTTTCCATTAAGATCTTGGAGTTTATATGGTCTTTTGTCTTTTAAAACTCTGACAATTCTTCCAATCAGATGGGTAGACACAGCACAAACCGCCTGGGTGTGACAATTACCCTTGTAAACCATCTGGTCATAATATATCTTTGCCAACTGGGGATCCCATTGCCTCCCTGTATCAGATGCCAGGTATAAAGCACGGCGATATCTTGAGGGACCATCTTTGGTGATATTTAATCCCTTCTTAGAACTCTCACCAGAGTCTTTCTGTTTCGGTATCATTCCCGAATAGCCCCTTGCTTTTGATTGAGAAGAAAATCTGTCCGAATTCCCAATGATTCCTACAAATACAGGACCAAGAGTTTCTCCAATCCCTGGTATCGTTTCTAAGTTCTTAGTTGGATGTGCCCTCTTATAGAGTCGGTTTATTGCTTCATCAACTTTTTTCTGGACCTTCTCATGACTTTCCAGCAGCTGTAGTTCACACTCAACCTCTTTTTGCAGCTCATCAAAATCTATATATTCACCACAATGATCATACAACTCACATCCCTTGATTGCTGCTTCATACACCCGCTCCGCTAATGCTTCTGTGGTCTGCTGTCTGCCTGCTTTTTCTAAAACTCTGCGTAGCCTGGAAGTCCCTAAATGCTTAACATTAAAAGGGTTGGTATATTTTTTATAAAACGCTTTTGCTCTCTCTCCATATGCATCTTCAAAACAATCTGTAAGCCCGGGCATTACCCAATGATACAAAGATTTTATGCGGATCTTTATAGAGGCTATCTCCTTAGAAATCTTTTCCCTCTGCCGACATCGCCTGTCTAACGCATTTGTGACTTTATCTGGTAGATATACTTCTTCAATTGATTCCCTGTCTACAATAGGCATCATTGCAAGTGCCTTGGCATCTAACTTGTCGCTTTTACTATGCCTGGAATAATACTTTCGTAAATCATGGGACTTTTGTGCCTTAACTCTCATCATCTCATGTCCATTCCTTTTCGCATACACGGCCAAGGGGAACCAGGACATAGACGTAGGCTCACATATAAACCTTAATTTTGCCTCCTTATCTACGTGCTTTAGGACATGCTTGCTAAGCATATCAAATCCTTCCTTTGTCCCGGCAAATGTAACCGACGAACAAACTTCAATCCCCTCACCATTCTTGACCTCAGCATGATGCTTTGTGGTTACCCCAAGGTCAACCCCAATGTTTAGCACTGCCATCACAAACCTCCTTTTCTTCATGTCTTACATCCTCATATTCAGATTTTGGAGTGATGCTACACGAGATACCATACTTACTATTCATAAGAGGCCCCCGATTTCCGGGACCATCAATTTCCTTAACAGGCGCTTTCCTCGTGTAGTTTGGGCAAACATTCTGGACAAAGAGACAGTCATATTTGACTTCTCACTTTTTGTTGGCAGATACACTCCAAACCACCCAAGAAAATTGTATGGTTTTTGTACAAAACATCAACTTTCTTCTTCTAACTCTGACACCTAATTATCTCGATGAGTTAACATATAAGATTTTGGGGAGTAGTTCAAACCCCGTGATAAAAGCAGGATACGTTTGCATGCGTTGGTTTTTTAAGGCATCCCCCTGGAAGATAAAACCATTATGCACCCCTCTGGTGGCAAATTGCTCTGTCCAGTTTCCCGTTGGTCAAAATTTATGGCTGTCTGCTATAGACCGGAGACAGCATAAAGCACAACGAGGGGATGAACTCTATTCTTCTTAATCCTCATAAATCTTTTTCCATATTTCTACTTTCTCTTCAACCCCAAAACATTTTCTTGCTAACTTATCATTGTTAGAGAGGTTTTTACTGGTAATTGGACGAATAAATTCTTCAAAAGAAACTGTATTCAGTTCGGAGACCCTGTTTGTTTTAAACCCCAATTTTTCAACGTAGTTCAAATTATTACCCCTAAGATACATTTTTAGCCCCGTACACAATCCAAATAATACAACACCCTGACCAGTCTGAATGCGGCTACTTGCAATAAAAATATCCAACGTCCCCAATAAGGCATAGTAGTCAGCTAACGGAAGGAGCTCTCGATAATATACGAATTTCTCATTAAATAGTTTTTTCCCTTGTTCTATAACTTTTTCTTGATATGCTCGATTGCCGTAGCTTAAGGGGCATATAACTTGAATATTTTCATGTCCAAAAGATGCCAATAATTCAAACGTCTTAAAATGATTATTATGCTCGAAAGCACTGTGCGAAACCATTATTTTTACTTTTTTGTCTCGACCTTCCTTTTTCTTAAATCTGTTATATATTTTATAATGATCCATGATTATATTGGTAGTTATCACGTTTGCAGCGGGGTAGAGACTCTTCGCTCTATTCTCGTCATCAAAAGACAATGTGATGAGATATCCTAATCCGGAAAAAACTCTTTTTTTAATTAAATTAAGTAAAATAAAACCAAAATGTCTGTTCTTTCTAAATTCCAGGGTCCCACCATTCCAGACAATTAAAATTATTCTTTTGCAAAACCTTCTTCCAAGAATAAAAAAAAGGGTCCACAGGAAATCTCTTTTCCCATATAGAGAGGATCCACCATGAAGAATAAGTTTGTCTTTTTTGTTAATTCTTGAAATGCTCCCCAAAAAGGCAAGGCTGTTTCTGACAAATAGGAAATTTCGGAAATTATATTCTGAAAATATTTCTTTG